>JAAOBB010000031.1_pt1 | contig 24946 bp, 29 predicted proteins | sample 7267541 | NCBI WGS metagenome assembly JAAOBB01 (sample SAMN14345205, study PRJNA599270) | viral metagenome | isolation source: viral-like particles (VLPs) isolated from bee gut | host: Apis mellifera | place: Switzerland:Lausanne | collected 2017-01/2018-02 | reverse complement strand
AAATACTAATCATTGTCCGTTTTGCAATAACCCTGATGTCAAATATCACATACATAACGATTCAGTTTCACCGCAATGTAATAATTGTAGAAATTATGAGGATGTTGATTTGGATGATGTAGAAGGGCTAGAAAGAATGTTTTTAAGATGGAGTAAATAGCTTTCCGTTTTAACTTTTAAAATACTAATTTATCAAACCGCTTAATTGCGGTTTTTTTGTGTCAAATCTAAGGTATATTTTGAAGAAGTACAATAAAGCACCTTTACCGTTTCAGGGACAAAAACGGAATTTTATTAAACTATTTAATGAGCAATTAAAAAAATTATGTGGAGATGGCGAAGGCTGGACTATTGTTGATGTATTCGGCGGTTCAGGTCTGTTATCTCACAATGCTAAATACACATGTAGAAAAGCGCGAGTAATTTATAACGATTACGATAATTACAGTAAGCGACTAGCTAATATAAATAAAACAGAAGAAATAAGACAAAATTTATTGCAGTTGGTAGCTGGTTATAAGGTAAAAGAAAAGCTTGGGAATGACGCAAAAATAAAAGTAATTAATTATTTGAAAGGGTTAGGTGGCTGTGTTGATTATCAATCACTATCTAATTATTTGTTATTTTCTGGGAATAATGCAATTTCAATTAATGAGTTATATGAAAAAACGTTATATAACAATGTTCCTTTCAATCCGATTAGTGGTGAAGGTTATTTAGAGAATGTAAAAACAGTTAGAAAATACTTTACTGAATTAATGCAAAACAACTATTCTGGCAAAGTGTTATATGTGTTAGACCCACCATACATAAACACACAACAAGGATATCACAAAGATAATTATTTCGGGTTATTAGACCAGATAAAGTTATTTGACCTTATGAAACCACCATTCATATACTTTACGAGCGGTAAAAGTGAAATAGCAGATTTAGTAAACGCTAGTAACTGCACTTTCAGTAATATCTTTAATGGGTGTGAAATACTTGAAACTAAAAAACCAGTAAACAAGTGCTGTTCATATCAAGATATAATGATATTGAAACAATGATTAAATCTTATCTAACAATTTAATGAGTTTAGTTTTTAATTCGGTATTTTCATCTTTAAGCGCCAAGTTTTCAGATCTCAATTTAAGATACTCAATCACAATTTTAGGCAATGGGGCTTTACCATTCCATCTGCTAACCTGATTTGGTAATACTCCTGCAATTCTAGCTAATTCAGCTCGTGTGAGTTGGGCGTTTTTTAGTAGCAAATTTAATTGTTCTTTTTGTGAAAGATTTTCTTGCATTATAATCTTTAAGATGATATGTTATGTTACATAAGAGCTATTTTACAACAGGAGGCTATAAATGGCAAATCCTTTGAGTGGGATTGAGACAATTCAAGAGGTTAGGAAAAGGCAAAACAAAACTTTACTGGCGTTTTCAACTGGTAAAGATGCTCTGGCTACTTGGCTGGCAATTCGCGACCATTTTGATGAGGTTATCCCGTATTATTTGTATTCAATCCCAGATTTAGAGTTCGTTAATGAATCATTAGATTATTATGAGCGTTTTTTTGGAGTGAAAATAACTCGATTGCCTCATCCATCATTGCACAGATGGATAAACTATAAAGTTTTTCAGCCTCCAGAAAGATGTTTATGCATTGAGCAAGCTAGACTTCCAATGCATGATTATGTAAATATCCAGCAAGCCATGTGCGATAAATTTAATTTGAAAAGCGATACGTTGGTTGCTGATGGCGTGAGAGCCGCAGATAGTCCAATGCGGAGAATTGCAATATCAACATATGGTTCTATTAGCTATAATCAAGTTAAATATCATCCAATTTGGGATTGGAAAAAAAGGGATTTGTTGGATTGCTTTAATAAACATCAAGTAAAACTACCTATTGATTATAAAATTTGGGGACGCTCATTTGATGGTATTGATTTAAGATTTTTATTACCATTAAAAAAACATCTACCAAATGACTATAAAAAAGTTCTTGAGTGGTTTCCAATGGTTGAGTTAGAAATTTTTAGATATGAGAGGCAGTTAAATGGCTAAATTAACTAAAGAAGAGAAAGAATTATTAAAAGAAAAAACTAAATTGAAAGCGGTTAATGCCAAGCAGGCGTTAGCTCGCAGGAGAGCAAAAAAGGAGCAGTACTACACATCACCAGAGCTGACAGGTGATGTTGAAACAGATTCAAAAAATGATTTAACAGAATTACAAGCTGCATTTAGGAAGCGCGTGGAGTCAGAAAATAATAGATTAGATTTAACAACTGATAGCGAATATTGGGTTGCTCTATGTTTCACAACTAGAGGTCAGAAAGAAGAGTTTTTGCGGAAATTAAATTTAATTCAGTTCGGTGATAAGTATTTGGATGGGGAGCGAGTTGCTAAAGAGCTTGGCATTGAGCTTGAAGACGCTCAAATGAAATATCAAATTAGTGATAAAATAGATAAAGATTATCAAAAACTTGTAATGTAACAAATAATTAAATTATTGAGCCACTTTATGTGGCTTTTTTTATGTCTAAAAATAGGAGGTTATATGAGGAAATATGCTAAATCTTGGGATGATTATGATAACAGAATGGCAGCGGCAGTAAGAAAAGCGCAGATGTCCGCAACCGCTAGGAAATAGTTCATTTGAAAAACAAACCCCATGAAGAGGATTTTTTATGTCGTTATGCGGGGCAAAAACCCGCAATGGCGGGACATGTAAAAGAAGCCCATTAGCTGGGAAAAATAGATGTAGGCTTCATGGCGGAGCGAGCAAAAATGGTGGCGCTCCCCAAAAAAATAAAAATGCTGTTAAAGATGGCAATATTTACTCTCAATTTTTCACAGATGAAGAAAAACAGCTATCAACAGAGCTTGAACTAGGTTCATTAGATGACGAGCTTAGATTAACAAAAATTCGCTTAATGAGAGCATTAAAAGCTGAAGCGGAACAGCAAGAACAGATAGACAAGCTTGAGCTTGAAGCTTACACGGAATCACCAGCCTTAATCGGTGGAATACCTGACGATGAAGAACTAATTACTGTTAAACAATTTAAGCGTCGAGATTATATGTCAATCATCGACAGATTAACCGCAAGAATTGAATCGCTAGAAACTCGAAGAGCTTCACTTGTTCAAATGTCATTAGATGCAGAGAGAAAGCGGTTAGAACTTGATAAGTTAAAGGTTGGGGACGGAACAGGTGACATGAAACCTATTCGCATTGAGCTAGTGGCCGCGCAACCGAGAGAATAGCTTGTATGTTAACAGAAAAAATTGAATTACCCCCCAAATTGATACCGGTTTTTGATGCCGAAAACATGAGATATCGGGGCGCGCATGGTGGGCGGGGCAGTGCAAAAACCCGTACATTTGCATTAATGACAGCTATCAATGGTTATAAATTCGCAGAATCAGGGGCTAGTGGTGTAATACTTTGTGCTCGTGAGTTTATGAACTCATTAGCCGATTCATCAATGGAAGAAGTTAAACAAGCTATCCGCTCGATTGATTGGCTTAACGATTATTATGATATTGGTGAAAACTACATCAGAACTAAAAATAGATTAGTTTCATATGTATTTAGTGGTTTACGTCACAATCTCGATAGCATCAAATCAAAAGCTAGAATCTTATTGTGTTGGGTTGATGAAGCAGAAAATGTTACAGAAATAGCATGGAAAAAACTAACTCCTACTGTTCGTGAGGAAAATTCCGAAATATGGGTAACATGGAACCCTGAGATAGATGGAAGTCCAACAGATAAACGATTCAGGAAAACCCCGCCATCAAAATCGATTATTGTTGAGATGAATTACAACGATAACCCATTTTTCCCTGATGTTCTGGAACAAGAGAGATTAGACGACTTAGAAAGGTTGGACTATGCTTCTTATGCTTGGATTTGGGAAGGCGCTTATCTTGAAAACTCAGATAAACAAGTCTTAAGTGGTTGCTATAAGGTTGAGGAATTTGACGACAATCTTTACAAAAAAGCTGACCGCTTATTGTTTGGCGCTGACTTCGGCTTTGCTAATGACCCTAATACATTGGTTCGATTCTTTATGCTTGATAACTGTTTGTATATTGAGTACGAAGCTTATGGGGTACATGTAGAACTTGATGAAATGCCGGCTTTTTATGATTCAGTACCAGAAGCAAGGAAATGGCCAATTAAAGGCGACTGTTCAAGACCTGAAACAATCAGTCACATTAAGCGCAAAGGCTTCAACATCTCAGCAGCTAAGAAATGGCAAGGCAGCGTAGAGGACGGCATCACATGCTTACGCGGATTTAAGAAAATCATCATCCATCCTCGCTGTAAACACACAGCAGAAGAAGCTAGGTTATATAGCTACAAAACAGACCGCATCACAAATGAAGTCCTGCCAATCATTGAAGATAAAAACAACCACTGTTGGGATGCCATTAGGTACGGCTTGGATGGTTATATTAAACAAAGCAACGTACTTGGCGTATTAGTTAAAAGTAGGTAAACATGACCACACAATTACAATTAGCTGTTAATCATGCATTAGCTGTTAACCAATCGTTAGCCCAAAGGCAAGCAGCACAGCAACGAATGGCATACTTAAATCAAGGTGCTTTGGGTAATACCAAGCGTGACCGAATTTATGAGGAGTTCGGATACCCTAGAAATTTAACTTTTGACCATTTTTATAACATGTATGAACGCAACTCAATTGCAGGTGCTGCGGTTGATAGAATGGTTAACGGCTGCTGGGAAGATTACCCCGAAATATTTGAGGGCGACAAAGAGAAAGATGCTGAAGGTGTCAGTAGTTGGGATAAAAAAACAGCTAAAATCTTAAAAAAATATTTTCCAGTTATTAAAGAAGCCGACAAACGAGGTTTAATTGGTCGGTATTCTGCGATATTAATTCAGGTAAAAGATAATAAGCAATGGCATGAGGAAATAGACAAAACTACTTTAAAACGTGGAAAAGAATATGGATTAGTTAGATTGATTCCTGTTTGGGAAGCTCAACTTGATGTGAGCGAATGGGACGACGACCCTAATAGTGAGGATTATGGCTACCCTAAAATGTATCGCTACATGAACTTGCCAGCAGGTGAGAATACATCAGCACCATCAAGAGAATTAAAAGTTCATCCAGACCGCATTATCATATTGTGTGAGCGAGCACCAGATGGCTTATTAACTAATGGCTATTCAATTCTCAAGAAAGGCTATAACGATGCACTGGACATGGAAAAAACAAGTGGCGGTGCTGCTGAAGGATTTCTTAAAAATGCCAGTCGGCAACTTAACTTTAACCTCAGCAAAGAGGCATCTTTAGACCAGATTGCAAAACTATATGGCGTAGAGCTTGAAAAACTGGCGGATGCGATAGATGAACAGGTAAGAGGATTAAATAACAACACTGATTCATCGGTCATTATGCAAGACGGTAACGTCAGTGTTTTATCTGTTGCACCTGCTGACCCGTCATCAACATTCAACACCTCATTAAGCAAGTTTGCTTCATCCATTCCAATCCCTGTAAAAGTTTTAATCGGGCAAATAACAGGCGAACGAGCCTCAACAGAGGACAATAAAGATTGGGCTAAAACGCAAATGAGTAGGCGAAATGGCTTTTTAACTTCAGTGATTGAAAGCCTTATAACTCGACTTTGGGAAATTGGCATTATTGACGCGCCAAAAAATGAAGAAATCACCGTTTCATGGTCGGATTTACTTGCTCCAAGTTATGCTGAAAAGCTCGAAAACGCTAATAAGTTGGCGGACGTAGCAACTAAAACCACAAACGCTTTAGGTACATCAGTTATTAAAGCCAATGAAATAAGGGCTGCTGCTGAATTACCTACATTGCCAGAGCTTGAGGATGATGTAATCGACAAACCAGAAGGTGATCCTTTAGATGATGACAACGGACAAGATAAAAAGTCCGATAATACCACGAAATAAGAAAGACCCCACCCAATCCTATAAATCACTTAATAAAACCTATCGCAATATCGAAAATCGCTACTACAACATTAAATTAAGGCTGAAAGATGTTTTTAACCAATATTTAGTTGGTCGAGAGCGAGAAACAAATCAAGGTTTTATCTTCCGTGAAGGCGTGATTTATCAAGCTAACTCAAACTATATCTATGACATATCGCCAAGTGACTTAGAAACATTATTAGCAATAGCTCAGGACATATTAGACGAATACTTGCTTGAGGGTGGGCGTGATGAATTTTGGATGTTATCGGCAATTGAGAGCGAATACAAGCGAGGTACTCACTCAGCATTTACTAATTTAGCACAGCAATCCGCTTATTATGCAGAGCAAACAGCCTTTGTAACTTTATTGTCAAGACCTGCATATCTAAACCAAATCAAACAAGCCTTTTTATTAACTTTCAGCGACTGGAAGGGATTAACTGAAGCTGCAAAAGCGGATTTATGCCATGTTTTAGCTAGTGCTATAGCAAGAGGCATCAACCCAAGAGAAACAGCTCAAATCATTAGCAAACGGCTCGACGTTTCACTAACCAGAGCTAAAGCCTTAGCCCAGACAGAACAGTTAAGGGCATATCGTGAGGCTAATTGGAATGAAACAGAGTGGACAACTGAACGACTAGGCTTGAAAACTGGCTTACTACATATGTCAGCAAAGCTAAGAACTAGTCGGTTAACTCATGTTTACTGGGATGGACGAATAAGAACTGCTGAAGAAGTAAGAAACTGGTACGAGGAAAGCGGTAATGCCTATAACTGTCATTGCTCGCAAATACCTATTTTGCTTAATGAGAAAGGCGAACCTTTTAATAAATTTGTAATAGAGAAACTTAGTAAGGAGCGTGAAGAATGGCTCGAAGAGAGGTTAAAAACTGATGAATAAAGTTACGGTTAACGTGCTTTCGGTTATTAATAAATCATCAAAAATCACTAAAGAAACAATCAACAATAAAGCACATTTTATTATTCGTGATGTTGTGCCGGTTGTTGATGATGTAGTGATGAACAATGGTTTGTATCCGAAAGACGAAATAGATAAAAGCTATATGTCCATAAATGGCAATCTAATGCCAATAGGACATCCTAAAGTTAATGGCCAATTCGTGTCGGCGAGCAATGCTAAGGCTATTAATGAATATTACGGTGGTGCATGGGCTGAAAATGTTCATAAAGATAATGACAAGGTGTTGCTTGATTGTTATGTGGATATTGAATTTGCCAAAAACCATGAGAAAGGAAAACAGCTTTTAGAACGACTTGAAAGCATGGTGAATGGTGAAGATGTCAGTCCTATTCATGTGTCTACCGGATTAATTCTTAACAAAGTGCATCAATCAGGCAAATCAAAAGGTAAAGCTTATAACTGGGTCGCTACAAATATGCAGTTTGACCATGTAGCAATCCTGTTAAACGAACAAGGTGCAGCAACACCTAATGATGGCGTGGGTATGTTTGTTAATTCCGATGGTGAATACCAGATTGAAAATGCCAATTTGATTGATGCTGCTAATTATACAAACAATGGAATTATCAATAAGTTTAAATCATTTTTTGCGGGTAATTCCGACCTCTCATTTAGTGATGTTCACAGGTTGTTATCAGAAAAACTGAATGAAAATAAGGTGGACGGTAAGGAGTGGTTATACATTGATTCTATATTCCCAAATTACCTTATCTATGAATCACAAAACAAAAAACTCAAACAAACCTATCTAATTGATGAAAATCAGAAAGTTAATTTTGTCGGTGAAGCCGTCGAAGTTAAAAAAACAATCGTTTATGACGAAATTAAGACCAATGGAGAAAATCAAACAATGAAAGAAAAAATCTTACAGGCGTTAAATGCCAAAGGGATTAAAACCGACGGCTTGAATGATGAACAGTTATTGGCTGCATTTAATGAACAAGCCGCTAAAGAGGCCATCGAAAAGAAAAAAGGAAAGGAAGAAAAGGACGAGCAGGGGAAAGAGGGTAAGGAAAAAACCACTAATGCTCAAGTTCCTGAATGGTTTGCGAATTTTGTAACTACTGTTAATAACCGTTTTGATGAAATGTCAAAAGTTGTTAATAAATCAGTCGAAGCCGAAGAAAAAACCATGCGTGAAGCCGTAAAAACTGCATTTGATATGTCTGAAACAGCGGTTAATGAGCTTAAAGGCGAGCCATTAAAGGCTTTATATGCAAAATGCCAAAAATCAGCATCGGTTAATAGTGCTTTTAACACAGCTAACGGCAATCAATCAATTTGTGACATGCCAGAATAAGGGGAAATTTAATGTCTAAAAAAGTTATTCATGCAGGTGGTGTATTTCTTAACCCAATGTTAAATCGCGAAGGTAAAGCTTCTGTTGGTTTTATGCCTGGTACGATTTGTATCTTTGATAACGGACAAGTGAAGCCGTCCGTAGATGGCGCAGACGCAGCTATTAGGTATGTTGCTAACTATGATTATTTACGTTGTAAAAGCGTAAAAGATAAACTTGAAGCGGGCGACTGGGTTATAGGTATGCATCCGACACAAGGTACTTTTTTCAATGTTCCTGCTGTTGCTGGAGATTATAAAAAAGGTGACGCCTTAAAAATTGCTAACGGGCAAGTAACAACTGGTGGCGATTCGTCATCTCAATTTTTCGCAGAAGAAACAATCACTATCGCAACTACTGGTGATTTAATTCGCGTAGTAGTGAAGTAAGGAGAATTAATTAATGTTTTATTTTTCTAAAAAAGAAGCTGAAAAACGCGGGTATACAGAGATTCAAAATGCACAATTTGCTGCATTAACTGCTGCGCGTAATGAAGGTGTACAAGCATTTACCGATTTTATTAAGCAAAGTCGAAAAATCAACGGTGAAAATGGCGACTTAAATGCAACTAATGCAGTAGATGATATCCGTAGATTGTATAAAGCGCACGACACAGTCGTATTAAAAGAGTTTGAGCCAAATACTGAATTTACTTTGTTAAATGACTTAATGGGGCTATCTCGCTCAGTTCGCCTTGACGAATCCGTTTATGAATATGGCAAAACTGGCGGTGGCGGTGATGCTCATACTTCTATGTCAGGTCAAGTTGGTGCGTTATTAAATGCTACCGCTTATGATTTTGACGGAACTATTGTGCCGATTCATGATACCGGTTTTAAATTCCAGTGGCGTGACCCTATTTTTAGCAAAGGTTCGGCATTGCAATCCTTAGCGGATGCGCAAGAAAACTCAGTAAAAATTATCCGTCGTAAATATGTTGATTATATCTTTGACGGTTTCAAAGATGAAGAAGGTAACTTTATTGTGTTTGATAAGAAAACTTGGAAAGGTTTAAAACATGATGAACGAGTTCAACAAGTTACCTTAGCTTTTGATTTTGCTAAAAGCAAAGACCCAGCCAAAATTCGTGATGAAGCCATCAAACTTCGCGATGCTTTAAAAATTTCTAATAAGCAATATGCTAAACAAACCTGGTATGTTTCTGCTGAAATTATGTCGAATTGGGAGCAATACTTTGATAGCAATCAAATCCGCACTGTTTTAGAAGAAATCAAAAAACTTTCAGGTATCGAAGATATCAAGGAAGACAGCAAATTAACAGGCAATCAAATTCTTATTATTCCTTTAGGTGCTGGCATTATCGCCCCAATTGTTGGGCAAGCGTTTGGTACTGTTGTCGATCCTCGGCTTTACTATAACTCTGACTATGTTTGGCGCACATGGGGGGCTGCTGGAATAATGGTCAAGACTGATATTAACGGCAATCATTCTGTTATTTTCGCATCAAGTTAAGGAGTAATAATGAAAGTTAAAGTATTAACAACCAATATCATGGTTGATTATAAGAAGGTTGAAAAGGGGCAGGTTATTGATCTGTCAAAAGACACCGCAGAACGATTTATTCAAGCTGGACTAGTTGAATCTATTGTTAAAACCACAACGGAAGAAGTTAAACCACTTATTGTGATTGTGGATGAAAAAGAGTTCAACTTGGCGAATAAATCAGGGAAAGACCTCGCTGAATTTGCAACAGAGCATAAATTAGAAGGTCAACGCGCTGGAGAAAAAGTGCGAGAGTTTGCTGAACGACTTAAGGCTGAATACGAAGCCAGTCAAACAAAGGAGTAAATAAATGGCTCAACTTATAGATAAATCAGAAGCAAAAGCCTTTATCTCTGAGTTGGGCTTTTCTATTCCTGATTCAGTATTAGAGCTATTAATTGAACAAGTCGGTAAACGTGAGGCTTGTTTATCTCAATACGGCGATGTCACGGCCAAGTTATTGTCGTTATATGCTGTTGCGAGATTGGCTTCATTGTCTGGCGCAAGGAAAATATCATCACAGGGCTCACCAAGTGGCGCTAGTCGTTCATTTGCATACGATAACAATGGCATGGACCATCTATTAACTCAAATTCGTGCATGGGATAAAAATAATTGTCTGTCGGATTTGCCGTTGGAAAGCGATCGCGTTGGCTTCTTTGCTGTTGTTGGGGGTCGTAATGAGTAGTGCTGCTAACTGGGCATATACAGCTATAGCAACGATTTGGCGTGTTTCTGGTGAGAATGAGTATGGCACTAAAACCTTTCATCCACCAGAGCTAATTTATTGCGATTATGGGCTCGATTCTGCTGCTAAGATGGGCGACATCGGGAGGGGATTTGTTATTAAAAACACTTTTTGGACTGAATACGCTTTAGCTAGTGAAGGTGATTTTGTCTTGATTGGTAAATTCACAGAGCTTGACCCAATAGAAACTGGCGCGGATGAAATTAAGCATATTATTCGCTATGCCGACACATTCGAGCGATTAGCGGATGATTATGCACTGATAACAGGGGTTTAATATGGGCATTAAAGCCAGTGGTGTTAAGGAAAACATTAGCCAATTGAACGCGATTATTAATGACATTCAAGGGCGAAAGGCTGTAAGGGCCATCAATTCAGCCATCTTAATTGGCGGTGTTCGCGCAGCCCTTTACACACCTATTGACACCTCAATGTTAATTAATAGCCAATATCGCGAAATGTTTGTTAATGGTAGCCGTATAACTGGTCGCGTTGGGTATTCAGCTAATTATGCAGTATATGTTCATGACCCTAATTACCCGATGAAGTTCAGACGGGCAACCGCTCAAAAAGAATTCCTGTATAAAGGATTTGAGGACGAGCGAGCAACTATCGACCAAGCCATTCTCAGGGAGATGAAATTGTGAAAATGTACAAGCGAGTAGCCGAATATCTCAAAAATGCTGAGTTATTAAACAACTTTGAAGTTCAGTATCTAAAGTGGCGCGAAACCAAGAAAAAGGGCGGTAAATATATCGTTTTCCGTCCTAATGGTGGTTCGATACTCAAAACTGAGTTAGGTAATGAGTATCACACATTAGTTGACCTAATCGGCGCAATTAATGACATTGAAACGATAGATAATGATGTAACAGCAATTACTGATTACATCAAAAGTAACCCTTACACGGATAGCACAGGACTTATTCAAGTAGTGGGCGCTATTCCTGCCCCTGTAACAACAGATGACGATAGATTAGTTTATAGGATATTGATTTCCTGTAAGTTCGGTTAATAGTTAAAAAACAATTTATAGCCCTCCTAGTGAGGGCTTTTTTATGTCTGGAGAAAAAAATGGCAAAAGAAGAGATTTTAACTCAAGCAGATACAAACACAGGCTTAAACGAAAAGCTATTTGGTGGTGCTGTAGTTTTAGAGTTAGCATCGGGCAATCCTAACACGCTACCACAAGAAGCAGATTGGGTACGATTTATGGCTGGCACATCTAAAGGTATGGATTTAAGTCCTAACTCAGTTACAAGTGACGCTGACGACCAAGGTGGTTTTGTCGAAACAATTGTAACTAACATGGATTTAACAAATAGCTTTGAAGGTGAGGTTCGCAAGAAAGATGCTGAAAACGAATTTGGTTTTCATAAAATGTTTAAATTTATTGTTGATAAGGTTTCTGCAAAACAGCAACCTGCGCTATGGGTTCGATTCAATCAAGGTGGTAGTATGTTAACTGCTTTTATGGTTATTACTGCGTTTAGTTCAAATGGTGGCACTAACGATTTATACACATGTTCTGCTGAATTTAAAGTGGCATCAGGTAAAACCGTAAAAGTTGAATTGGTGAATTAAATATGATTAGAACAGACATAGGCGAAATGGTTATTTCAATTAAGAAAAATGGAGCATTAAGCACTAAGAAAATTGATTATGTTTTTACTCCCTCATTTGAAAACTTATCTAAGCTCGGTGAGCCATCAGAAATAATTAATACCTATGCTGTTCTTCTTTCTAATCAAGCCTACGAAGCAATAACGCGCTTTAAAGAGCCTACAGAATATTTACTTAAGTATGTTGGAGAAAAGCTATTAGCACAGTTAGAAGCATCTAAACAAGTATTAATCTGCTGTTGCCCTGATGATATTACCGTGCTTATTGGTGACAGAAAGAAAAAGGGGCTGCTTCAACAGCAAAAAATATTGATGTTGGCGAGAAATTTGCTTGATTATGGTGTGGCTGGACGAGCGAAAGTCAGAATATCACAGCGAAACGAAAATAAATCCTACTCATCAGAATTTAAGATTACCGACTATATCAATAATGCAAGAGTTCATCTTGGATTGTCATTAGATGAAGCAAAAAAACTCACAATGACCGAATACATAATGCTAATGGCAAATAAATATCCGGATAAAGACGGATTTACAAGAGAAGAATATGACCAAGTAATAGAAGATTATGAGAAACGACGAAGGGAACGACTGGCAAAAGCGGCGCTAACAGGTTGATTCAAAGGTGAAAAATGGCTCAATATACAGAAAATAATATTACTTATACAGTTTCAATTGAAATGAAGGAACTATTAGAAAACTCAAAAAGAGTTCAGCAAGAATTGAACGAACTAAGTAATAATGGCGTTAAAGCCTCTAAAGGTATTGATAAACTAGAATCTTCCGCTAAAAGTGCAGGTAATTCACTAGGTAAACTAGCTACTATTGCTAAGGCTGTTTCGGCTGCACTAGTATCAAGTACAGTTATTGCATATGCGCAAAGTTGGAACGAGCTAGAAGATAGAATACAAAACACTGGCGCAACAGCATCACAAACAAAAGATATTTTGGACCAACTTTTAGTTACTTCCGATCGTAATGGCCGAAAAATTGAGGAATCGGCAGAGCTATATATTCGTTTGTCTAACTCAATGAAAGAACTTGGTTATAGTACGCAAGGCACATTATCTTATATTGATACGCTTTCTAACTTGATGACCATTAATAAAACAAATTCACTGAGTGCAGAATCAGCTACAAACGCATTAACCAAAGCGCAGATGAAAGGTAAACTTGCAGGCATTGAAGCAATGACTGTCTTTAATGCGATGCCAAGTATTCTTAAGACACTTGGGAAACAGTTAAATAAAACCGAAACAGAGGTTAGACAAATGGCTTCTGAGGGTAAATTATCTATGGAGAAATTTACTGAAGCTATGATCAATGCGCAAGAAGAAACCGCTGCACTTGCTGATAACATGCGCAATACGGTAACCGATGGACTTAATCGCGTTACCAACAATCTTAAAAAATACTTTGGGGAACTCAATAACTCAACAGGTGCAACTAAATTACTCGTTGATTCGTTAATCGTAATGTCTCAACACGTCGATGTCTTAGTGACCGGTATTGGTGCTTTAGCTGCAATTTATGCGGGCAAATACATTACATCGTTAGCTAATGCAACTAAGAAAAGTGCTGAAAAAGTTATTGAAAATATTAGACTTGCAACATCAGAACGGAATCTAGCGAAAGAAGAGCTAAGGACAATTGAAATAGAAGGCAAAGCATTAACGTCTCGTAGAAATCAGTTAATTGCTTTAAAAGAGGTTACTACATCAAAAATTCAATTGGCAGCCATTGAAAAACAACTTAATAACATCGAAAAAGAAAGAACTTTATTAGTAGATAAAGAAACGGCAGCTCAAGCAAGGTTAGCATCTGCAACAAAATTATCAACCTTTGCTGCTAATGGTTTAAAAGGGGCAATGTCTTTATTAGGTGGCCCCGCTGGAATATTGCTAATAGCTGCTGGTGCATTAATGACATGGTCGAGCAAAATCGATGAAGCAAAACAAAAATCATTAGAGCTCGGCGACAAAATAGATGAACTTAGAGAAAAATATAAATCATTGAATGATGAACAAAAGCAGCTTGAATTGTCGCGTTTGAATGTGCAAATTGATGAGACAACAGATAGTATTAAATTACAATCATTTGTTGTTAACCGTCTTAAAGATGATTATGAACAATATAAGAGGAGGGCAGAAGGTTTTTTTAGTAGCATGTTCACTTCACAAGAAGAGTTAAATAAACGTGAGAAGAAATATCGAGAATCCAAGAACGATCTGATAATACTCGAAACAAATTTAGCTAAAGCAATAAAAGCTCGTTCCGACATTGAATCCGGTGCAATCGAAAAAACCAATGAGGCATCAGAAGCAAGTGAAAAGTTAGCAAAAAATTGGGATAAAGCATCAAAAGATAACATTGATAAAAAAGTGGCTAACTTATCAAAAGAGCTCGATATCGCAACGTTAAAAGCAAAAGATAATAGTGAAGCGGCATTTATTTTAGATGGTCTTTATTCTGCACTCGGTGATAGCGCTAATGAGTATCGTCAAGATTTAATGTTGCTCGCACAAGGTCAGGATAAATTCACTAAGTTAACAAACGAACAAGTTGAAGCTTTACAGCCATTAATAGAACAATTAAGGTCATTATCAGTTGAAAACAACAAGATAAAAACTAACCAAAAAAGTTCAAAAGGCACAACCAAATCCTACACAGAAGAAGTCAAAGAACTTAGCGATAAGTTAGAAGTAGCTAAACTCGAAGCTAAAGGCATGACTGTTGAAGCTGAACTTTTATCAATCACTCAGAAAATGGGTGGCAAGGTTACCGCCGAACAAACGGCAAGACTTAAAGAACTAATTGAAGTGTCACAGGCTTATAAGGAACTAGGTGCATTAAAAAGCCCTATTGAAGTCGAAGAAGACTCTTACAAAAAGTCTAAAAAATCGTTAGATATTTTGTTCAAAAAAGAAGAGATAAAAACTCAGGAAGAATACAACGCTAAACTTGAACAATTAGAACAACAACATCAAATTAACATGGCTAAAATCAAGTCAGAAGCCGTTGTTTCTAAAGCCGATGATGCAGTTGCACAAGTTGACCCTGTTCAAGCCCTAGCTAATGAAAATGCTAGGAAATTAGCCCTTATCCAAGAGTTTGAAAATCAAAAATTACTGACGGAAGAAAACGCCATTGCATTGCGTGAAGCTGCTAGCCGTCAATACGAACAAAACCGTATTAATGCCCAATGGGAAATATGGCGTAATCAAAGCGATGCTAACGAGCTTTTAGCTTCTTCTCTTGAGGGTTTGGCAAGTAGTGGGGTCAGCACAATATCAGGGTTATTATCAGGCACAATGTCACTAACTAAAGCAGCGCAAAACTTTGCTAATGTCATTCTAAACGAAGCTATTGGCTCTCTTGCTCAAATGGGTATGCAATATGTTAAAAATTCAATTGTTGCTCAAACTACATCGGCAACTACGGCAGCCACACAAGCAGCAGAAGCGGTTGCATTAGCAGCGGCTTATCAACCTGCTGCTATGTACGCATCAATCGCAACACAAGGCGCCGCAGCTACGATCGGCTCAGCTTCATATTTAACAGCTATAGGAACAATGAAAGCTGCATCTATTGCTGGCGCGCGTAAAAATGGCGGTCCAACATATGCAGGTTCAATGTATAGAGTGGGTGAAGATAATAAACCTGAAATCCTTATGCAAGGTGGAAAGCAATACTTAATACCGGGCGAAAATGGACGAGTATTGAGTAATCGACAAATAACATCAGGTAGAGGCGGTGGTTCAGTTATAAATTTAAATATTAGCGCACCTGTAAACATTGGCGATAGCGGAATGTCAGAACAGGATGGACAGAACGTCGGCAGAAGTGTTAATAAAGCATTGGAACTATGGGTTAGGAATGAAAAAAGACCTGGTGGTGTATTATATGGACGTTGATTTAATGGGTGAAATTTCATACCATTAATTAAAATTTCAAAAGGATTGATGGTATGAAAAAGATTTTATTTTGTATATTGATGTTACCGTTTTTTGTTTTTGCTGGAGATGAACTAGCGGAAGTAAGGTTTAAAACTGGTATAGTAATTGCGTCTTATTGCCATGAGCATTATGTTTTGGGGAAATTTTTATTTGAGTTTAATGAAAAAGGAGACCAGAAAAATGCAATACCAAGAATTAGAGAAGAATTGGGAGATAAGTTAACAAGTTCTATTCTAAATTATGCAGAAAATGAAAAAGACCCTATGAAACAAAATCAATTTTTAGATAAACTCTACTATGAATGCATAGAACAAATGATAGCTACAGGTGAACTACAAAAACCATAAAGTTAAATTTTATTTAGGATTGAGGATATGAAAAGAATATTTTTAGTTGGACTAATTGGTTTGTTTTTAACTGGCTGTGGTAACGATAAAGTTACAAATGAATATCTTGTTGGCAAGTGGGATTGTAATAATGACAAATATGAAAGCAAGTACGATTCAAAATTAAAAGAATATGATGACTATTCTTTAGAAAGCAGCGAGCAATTTAAACACACCTATAAAATCGTTGATGGTGTTTTAATGGTAAAATTGCCTAGCAATGAGGTTGTTGAAGTTGACCTAGATAAAATTTATAAAAATCCAACTATAGAAGGTAAACAAGGTTATTGTGAACACACCATAAATAGAAGTCTAATAAAAAATTCAAGTAACAAATTTACTTTTGAAATGGAAACGTTTTTTACTTGCTCAAATGAGAAAGGAGACGTGACAAAAACAAAAACAAAAACCAAAAGAGAAAGAGTTTGTACTAGGATAAAATAATCACCTATTAACTAATAAATCAAATTAATCAAACCCGCTTCGGCGGGTTTTTTATTGTCTGGAGAAAATATGGAAACATTCCACTGGAGACCTCAAAACAGTTCTAACGTTTCGGTAGCTCCGAAAGTAAGAGTCATTAAATTTGGTGACCAATACGAAGAACGACAAAAAGACGGTATCCATAATGATCTGCGCTCATATAGCGTTACGTTTGTTGGGTTAACTGATGAAATAGACTTAATTGAGGATTTTTTAACTCGTCACAATGCTGTAAAAGCATTTCTGTGGCGAGAGCCAAATAGACATCGACTTGTAACGGTTGTCTGTCGTTCTTGGAATCCGACGCCAAATGGCGCAGCAAAAACGATCACAGCAACTTTCGTGGAGGTAGTCGCATGATACCAAAAAAAATACTACTTGATATAACAAAGATAGAGCAAGATGCGATCATTGATTTATATGAAGTGGATTTAACTAAAATTGTAGGTAATAAAACGATATTTCGCTTTCATAATGGATTAAATGAGCTTCGGCGACAAGTAACATGGCAAGGTAATATCTATGAACCATACCCAATAAAAGTTGAGGGGTTTGAGAGGAACGGGCAAGGCGTTAGCAATCGTCCGACAATGAGCGTTAGCAATGCAATGGGCTTTATCACAGGCTTAATCGCTGATTTTGACGGTCTGCTTGGCGCAGTTGTCACACGTCACGAAGTGCCAGTTAAATATTTAGACGCTGTTAACTTCGAGAACGGTAATCAATATGCCGATCCATTTTGTGAAATCGTTTCAAATTATGTTATCGAACAAGTCAAACAACAAAACGCTATGGTTGTTACGTTTGAATTAGCATTACCTTGCGAGTCGGACGGTGCATTAATTCCTGCTCGTGTGATTATTGCTAATACGTGCAGTTGGATATATCGTTCATCAGAGTGCGGTTATACGGGTGACGCAATAGCTGATGAATTTGATAACCCCACAAACGATATTACTAAAGATAAATGTAGCCGTTGCCTGAATGGCTGTAAACTTCGTTTTGGCCAACACGGTATTCTTCCCTTTGGTGGTTTTCCAACTGCCGCAAAACTCTCTTAATTAATTATGAAAACACAAATTTTATATCACGCTAAGCAATGCGGTGAGGATGAATGCTGCGGATTTGTTATTAATAATAAAACTTATCTACCATGTAACAACACCTCACCGACATCAACCGAAACATTCGAAATTTCAACGGACGATTGGATAAATGCTGAGAAACAGGGAACAATAACCGCTATAGTGCATTCTCACCCAAACGGGTTACCGATACTCAGCGAAGCCGATCAATTTTACCAACAACAAACCGCTGTTAACTGGTGGTTAGTTTGCGATAACAAAATCCATAAATTCAGATATATCAAACCATTAATAGGTCGCGAATTTAAACATGGTGAAACCGACTGTTTAACGCTAGTACGTGACGCTTATATGTTAACAGGCATCGATTTACCCGACTATGAGCGACAAGATGACTGGTGGCATAACGGACAAAATCTTTACTTAGATTTATTACCTGAAAACGGATTTGAATGTGTTAAAGATTTTCAGGAAGGCGATGTCATTCTTGTTTGTCTTGGCTCAACAATTCCTAATCACGCAGCTATCTATATTGGTAATCAACTTATCTTACATCACTGCCCAAATCGCTTATCGAAAAGAGATTTATACGATGGCTTTTGGCTTAAATACACGCATTCAATCTGGAGGCATAAGAAATGGCAATTGTCAGGTTTTACGGCAATCTTAAACAATATGGCGATAAGTTCAATATGAGCGTTGAAACAGCGGCGGAAGCATTGAATGGCTTGTATTGTCAGATAAAAGGCTTAAAAAGGCAGATTATGGATGGTTATTTTCGGGTACGAATTAACGGCGTGGATATGAACGAGGACAATTTACAGTTTGGTCTACATAGTCGAATACCTCAGGACGCTGTTATTCATATCGTACCAAAAACAGCAGGTGCAAAGAGTGGAGCATTCAGCTTTATCGCTGGTGCGGTGATGTTCGTTGTTGGGGCAATCTTTTGTTGGACTCCAGTGGGTTATCCGTTAATGGCGGCAGGCTTGGGCTTAATGATTGGCGGTGTGGCCATGATGTTAACCAAATTACCAAAAACGGACAAATCGGCTGACGGCGGCACCAATAAAAATACTTATTTTTCTAATCTGGACAACACGATAGCACAGGGCGCGCCAGTTCCTTTGTGTTTTGGATTAATTAAAATTGGTTCAAAAGTGCTATCACAAGGGTTGAATACTTTAGACGATTCTCCTGAAGAAAAACCAATTAAAAAACCAATTAAAAAGCCAATAAGCAAGTTATGATGGGGTACAATAATGGGTAAAGGATCGAAAAAAGCAAAAACACCAACCGAAGCCAGAGATAATCTTAAATCACATCAGCAGCTTAGTATTATTGACTTATTATGTGAAGGTCAAATTGAAGGCCCGGCAAATGGATTGCAAAGTGTTTTTTTAAATAATACACCTATTCAAGCTCCGGACGGTTCCTATAATTTTAAAGGCGTTGAAATTGAATGGACTGCGGGGACACAAACTCAAGAGCCTTTATCAGGTTTTCCTGCCACTGAAAATGAAATACCAGTTAATTTAGAAGTTAAAGCAGCAACGCCAATTGTTAGGACGATTACTGATCCTAATGTTGATAGGGTGCGAGTTACTGTAGGTGTTCAATCATTAAGTTCAACTGATAAAAAAGGTAATATTAATCGTACTTCTGTATCAATGGAAATACAACTTGGCGTAGGTAACGCATGGAAATCAGTAAAAAATATCAAGTTAATTAATAAAAAAACACGTTCTCAATATTTAACTTCAGTGATTTTGGATGATTTGCCTAAACCTCCTTTCAATATTCGGGTTATTCGTCTGACACCGGATAGTACGTCATCACTACTGGTTAATAATACAATGTGGAGTTCATATACTGAAATATACGATACTAAGTTTTCTTATCCCAACACTGCGGTAGTTGGCTTAAAGTTTGACTCAGAACAATTCAATGGTGTACCTCGGCGAAATTATTTAATTAAAGGGGTGATAGTTAAAGTCCCTGATAACTACGACCCCGAATTGAGAGAGTATAAAGGTTTTTGGTCGGGTAATTTCAAGCTTGCTTGGACCAATAATCCAGCATGGATATATTACGATATTTTAACTAATGAACGTTATGGTATGGGTAATCGCATCCGTCAATTTGTTGTCGATAAATTTGCGTTATACACTATCGCTCAGTATTGTGACCAGTTGGTTGATGACGGTTTTGGTGGTAAAGAGCCAAGATTTACATGTAACTGTTACATTACAGAGCAACGACACGCGTATGATGTCATTCATGATTTATGCGCAGTATTTCGTGCGCTGCCAATATGGAATGGAACGCAATACACAGCAATCATGGATAGACCGCACGACCCTGTTGCGATTTATACAAATGCAAACGTAGTAGAAGGGATATTTAATTACACGTCAGCGGCGCAAAAATCAAGGCACACGGCAGCGCACATACGTTATGTTGACCCTAATAATAATTGGGAGACGACAACCGAATATGTTGCTGATGATGATTTGATTAAACGCTTTGGGCTGAATGTAGCAAAAATTGATGCGTTTGGTTGTACATCAAGAAGTCAAGCACATAGAGTTGGCAGGTGGCTAATTCAAACTGAAAAGCTCGAAACGCAAACGGTTACATTTGCAATTGGGCGTGAAGGTATCCGTCATTTTCCGGGTGATATTATTGGCATAGCAGATAACGATTTTGCTGGAACGACAATTGGGGGGCGAGTTTTAAATTTTGTCGATGGCACTGTCACGCTAGATAGAGATATTAACATTAAAAATATGAAAAATGCCTATCTCAGTGTTACAGATACTGATGCCCAACTACGCAAAATTAAAATTCAGGCGCAAACCGCACCAAACCAAATCGTGCTATCTGAATCAGTTAATCTCGATGAATATTCAGTGTGGGCACTATACGACAACAAAATAAAGCCTAAACTACATAAAGCATTAACCATCACTGAAAATGATGACGGAACTTATTCAATTACAGCGCTACAACATGAACCACAAAAAGAGGCGATAGTAGATAATGGGGCTAAATTCGAAGCGGAAAGCGGCTCTATTTTTGGTTGGTCAATTCCACCTGTAGAGCAACTACAAGCTGAAGTTATTCCTGAATCTGATTTATACCAAACACGCTTATCATGGTCAACACCACGAACGATTCATGACCTGAAATTTGAAATAAAAATCTATCGTGATGATAATTTGGTTAGTCGTGAAACGGTCAAGGATACTGAGTATTATTTATCAGGCCTGCAACAAGGCAAATTTAATGCAACGGTTAGAGGGGTAGCAGAAGATGGGCGGTTGGGTGATGAAGCCACGATTGCTTTTTCTATTTTGCCACCGGCTAAACCATCTGGGCTAGTATTAACACCAAGCGCGTTTAACGTTTCAATTCGTCCAGTAATGACGGCTATATCGAGCCTGGGCACACAATTTGAAATCTACAAAGGGATGACACGAGAAGAGGTCGAAAATCAGGTTAATTATCTGGGTCGAGCTATGACACTGACCGATGTTGACTGTCAACCTGATACTGAATATTGGTATGGGGTTAACTCTATTAATGTTGTAGGGCGTTCCGAAATGTTTATCGCTAATACCCGAACGCTAATTGCCGAAAACGGTGCCGGAGGACTATTTAGAATTCAAACGCATGACGGTAAATTCCCCGTTAATAATGATGATGCTACTCAAATGTTCTATCGTGAATTCGGGTTTTATCCGGCGCGGGATACCACTTTGATTATTTACTCATTAGACGGTGCAGGTAAAGTTTCTCATTCTGAGGCTAGATTATACAACGGCGCTCAATGGATTGAGCCGGCACTGTTTTTGGATGGCGATTTAATTGCAACAGGTACTATGCGAGGTGATAGATTAATTGCAGGTACTGAAATTAAAGCACCCCTAATAACTGGCGGCAAAATGGTTTCAGGTAGTGTAATTAGTGCGGGGAATCCGCCTACATTTGAGCTATTAGAAGACGGCACACTAAACGCAAGACGGGCCAATGTGTCAGGTAATATTTATGCAAATTCAGGACAATTAAACAATGTTGTAATTAATGAGGATTGTCAGATAAAAGGAAAATTAACTGCAATGCAAATTGTTGGTGACATTGTAAAAATGTATACATGCGACATAGATAATTCAGTGTCTATTACTCCTGAGCCATTTGATAGAATTTTGTATGTTTTACCGGTTAGCGTAGTTGCGGTGGGTGTGCCGGCGTCAGGTAACGATAATCATTGGAATCCAGAAAGCTGGAAACACGGCAAGCTTGAAGTATTCATTGAAAGAGCAGGTTATCAAACAAAGTGGTTCGCAATGGAAACATCAGATATACAACTTACCAGCGTTGGATCGACTTCTGTTAGAGTGCCCGCTAACAGTTCGGTTGTTGTTCGCACAAGAGTGACGAGCAAATATAAAACTTACGGCATACCCAAATTCATTACGATAATGGTATTAAAAGAATAACCGCTGTTTAGGCGGTTTTTTATTATTTGGAGAATATTATGACTACAATATCAGGAATTTTAACCGATGGTGCAGGACAAATTATAAATGACTGCACTATCGAGCTATATGCAAAAAAAACGACAAGCAAGGTGCTTACTCAAACTCAAGCGTTTCAAGTTGCCGAAAACGGCGAATATTCAATGAATGTATTGCCATGTGAGTATGATGTAAGCTTGATAATAAACGGATTTCCAAAAAAACGACTTGGAACAATTCAAGTGTTTTCTGATTCAGTCGATGGTACTTTAAATGATTATTTATTAAATCCGGCTGAAAATGAAGTAACACCAGCAATTCTACAACAAGTATTTGACGCTCGTAATGAAACAAATAAAGCAGCAGATAGGGCTGAAAAATCAGAAAAAAACATAAAAATATCTGAAATTAATGCTATTGATGCCGCTGACTTAGCTAAAAAAAGCGCTGTTAATGTAAAAAACAGTGAATCAAATGTAGCTAACACAGCAGAATCAATAAAAAACTCTATCGACACAGCAAATAATTTAATACTAGCAGCAGAAAAGCGCGTTAATGACGCGGAAATTAGTGCTAACAATGCAACAAAATCAGCTAAACAATCAGCAGATAGCGCAGAAGCAGCTAGTCAATGCGCTAAAAATGCAAGTGATAGTGCTGAATTAGCTAAAATATCAGAAATAAATAGCAAAACATCAGAAGCTAACGCAGCTCAATCAGCAATAGACGCTAAAAATGCAGCAGAATCTATCAATACTTCAATTGACACATCAAATTTTATCAAAAAATCAGGTGAAAATAGTCAATCAATAAAAGGCTCTTTAAATGTTAACGAATTAACAGAAAATGGTGAAAGAGTTTATTCACCGAATAATAAGCCAACTGCTGATGATATTGGGGCTTTAGCTGCTACTAAAACGTTTGTAGATGGCGTGCCTACTTATGTGGTAGGTAACTTAGTTAATTTTGGTGTAAAGCCAAAAATTAACGGCATTGAACCAATCTATATTATTGAATCATTTCAAAATGAAGAAAGTTGGTATAACGTATATTCAAACGGTTTTATAGAACAATCAAGTACTTTTCTTGTAAAAATAGTGGATAAAGAAATTGTTTTAATGACTCTTATTAATTTATTAAAACCAATGAAAACAAAATTTTATGCTGTCAGCATCGACAAAATTAATAACGGCTCATGGGCGCAAACTGAGTTTTCACATGCTAAATTGTATACCACATCTTTTGAACTTGCATCATTCACTATCTACCCGAATGAGCTTTGGGTTCGCTGGACAGTACGAGGATATTAATATGACATATACAAATGAAGAATATGCAGAGATGGCTATCAAAGCGAATAAAGAAGGCAAGGTTTTAAAAATTATTAAAGGTAAGTTAATGCTTGTTGACTCAGAACCTATTGCGTTATCTGATAAGCAAATTGTCTCGCAAAGTCAAACTATGAAAAATTCGTTAATAAACGAAGCTAACGAAAAAATAGCTATTTTGCAAGATATCATTGATTTAGATATGCAAGAATCGAACGAAGATGAGCAACTAAAACAATGGAAGAAATACCGGATTTTAGTAACTCGTGTTGATACGTCTGACGTTAATGTCGTGTTTCCAGAAAAGCCTAACAATTAAGTACAATACATCAACTATCTGCTTTTATTTTTTCAGATAGTTGAGCAATAGCTTTATCAATATCATTAAATGTAACGTCTTTTAATTGCTCAATAGACAGATTCCACCACTCTAATTCAAGTAGTTTATCAATAATATCTTTACTAAATCTGTATCTTATAACTTTGGCTGGATTACCAGCAACGATGGCGTAATCAGGGACATCTTTAGTTACCATTGCGCACGATCCTATGATTGCGCCATTTCCTATCGTTACACCTCTTTTGATTACAGCTCTTGTTCCAATCCATACATCATTCTTTATTAATGTATGATTGCACGGTGGATCAAATTGAATTCTATTTACTTTCATTGCATCAGTCCAAGTTGGATCACACTGAAACGGATGCGTTGACAGCCAGTCAATAGGATGCGAACACGGAGCAATTATTGCGTCACAAGCTATTGAACAAAACTTACCAATTGTTGTAAAACTATTAACTTGCGCATTTTCATTAAGATATGTATACAGATCTATAACTGAGGATTCATGTACGATAGCACCAAAATTAATATATTGTTCTAGATTTAATTGATTATCTTCTGCGATCTGGTCAGAGTTTTCTTGATTATTTATACTAGTGAGTTGTTCATTGACTTCTTCAACTTCTTCATTTATTTGTGTATCGTTCGGTATAACTTGTGTGTCGTATATTT
>JAAOBB010000146.1_pt2 | contig 26031 bp, 39 predicted proteins | sample 7267541 | NCBI WGS metagenome assembly JAAOBB01 (sample SAMN14345205, study PRJNA599270) | viral metagenome | isolation source: viral-like particles (VLPs) isolated from bee gut | host: Apis mellifera | place: Switzerland:Lausanne | collected 2017-01/2018-02 | reverse complement strand
CTATTAACACCGCCTAAATCCTAATCATTCTAAAGCCAATCTAGTAATCCCCTACTCTATCTAGCCTTACTCAAGGCTTATTAACACAGTTATTCACAGATATTGTGGATAAATTGACATTATTTTATTTGGGTTGTATAGTTTGCTTATGGTGTTGACACCACCTCAACAAGCGGACTAACCGCACCCGAAATCTTAAGCGGTATTTTTTTGTCTCCGATTTATGGTCGGGTGGCGAGCAGAATATAACCAAAACTGCTGACTGTCTTGTTGCAGGTGTCAAGCACCCGTCCACCCTATTGACACTAGGGTTTAATAAATCAACAAGGAGACATCCACATGTCTAATCAATTATCTATCTTCAGCTTTGAAGATCATCAAGTACGTACTCTATTAATCAATAATGAACCTTGGTTTATAGCGGTTGATGTATGTAAGGCTTTAAATATTAAAAACGTTACCCAAGCCATTGAAAGACTAGATGACGATGAAAGGGCTATGTTTAACATAGGGCTTAAAAATCAAAATTTGATTGACTGTAGAGTTCAAGAAATAAACATCATCAACGAATCAGGCCTATTCACTTTAATATTACGATGCCGTGATGCTGTTAATAAAGGTACTATTCCCTATCGTTTTAGGAAATGGGTTACTAGTGAAGTATTACCAAGTATTAGAAAGACTGGTCGCTATGAAATACAATCCCAAATACCCCAAACAGAAGAATATCGTTACCATATAGAAATAACTATCACAGATCGCTTATTTGGTAATAATAAGGCAGTTATTAAAAATGAAGCCAAAGACCTTAATTGCATGGTAACAGGATTTGCCAAAACACTAGGCTTTAAAATTAACTCTATGTCTATAGCCGATGAAGCCTTTAAAGATTTTTATAACACTTCTTTGCGTTAACTGATTAGCCCCTTAACTAGGGGCTTCCACCTTACTCTACTTTTTATCATTTTTACTAATGAGGATGATCTATGCCAAATCCATTAAGAATAGATAACTTAAGCCAGAAGCAGGCTTATTTATCAGGTGCTGAAGCTAGAAAGCAAGGTTTACCTGGATTATGCCCTTATAAGGGAAAAGATTTATTGCCTGAGCGTTGTTGTTGGCTTAATGGATATGAGAGAGGAATAGAAAATGCCTATCAAGCCAGAAAATAAGGCGCTGTATCCTGATAATTGGAAAGAAATTAGACAAGATATTTTAGCTAGAGCTAATCACTGTTGTGAGTTTTGCGGTGTTGAAAACTATTCTTTCAGATTAAAAATTGACCATACTCATATTAGACCGCCAACCGAAAAAGGGCTTGATCTACGTGAATGGTCAAAAATTGTCCTCACTATTGCCCATTTAAACCATGACCCTACTGATAACGATTATGAAAATTTAAAGGCATTGTGCCAAAAGTGTCATTTAAATTATGACAAAGAGCTACATATGTATAACAGTGCTTTAACTCGCAGAAAGAAGCTACCGACTAAGGATATGTTTCTATGATAGAAAATGACGTTAAAACAAAGGAAGTAGAAAGAATCATTCTTAATCTACAAGTTAAAGAGTTCTTATCTAGAGGCGGACAGATCAAGCAATATCCCTGCATGCCTGATTTGAAGCCTAAAGACTTAATAGATATTTATGCAGAGAGGTATAGTAAAAATGCCCACAGAAGCAAGAAAGGCTGCAACTAAAAAGTATTCTAAGAAATGCTTTCATTACCACTTTTCATTTAATCCAGACAATCCAAAAGATAAAGAAGCTATTGATAGTTTTAATCAGTTTATGGCTTCCAACAACCTAAAAGATAAACCTAAAGATTCATTTAAATTATTGTTAAAGAGAGCTAATTGCTTCTATAACTTGAGACACCTATACACCGATTTATTCTTAACCCAGAGAGAAGAAAGAATATTAAAAGAATATGGCAATTACACATTGAGAGCAGTACTTGGTAAAAATGAGCATGGTGTTGAGATATGGGATTTGGAGGTTATAGACTTCGAGCCTTTGGAGGTGGAGAGTGATTGACATTAAATCCATGAGCCACGACCAGCTTTTAGCATTAAAAAGAGAAATTGACGAAAAACTAAAACTGCTATGTGTGTTTTGTGGTGAAAAAGCGGAATACATGTGCGACTTTAAAATTGGCTACGACAAAAATGTTGATCTGTTTTACAGGTCAAGTGACCAAGCTTTTACCTGTGATGCTCCTTTATGCGAAAGGCATAGAGTTAGCCGTAGCACCATTAATATTAAAGGGCTTCACCTTGGAGAGCATCAAGAAACTATTGATTATTGTTGTAGAGGTCACGACAAGTATAAGAAGCTTAAGCCAATGACACCAGATCAGGCTAATAAAATAAGGCTGGAACACTATGTTAGGAGCAAGCAATGAGAGTTGAGCAAGGGGTTAAGGTGTATTCGTCCGGCGAGTCACAGTATAAAAAGCCACGTATAGGTGAGTTCTTTGTAGCCGGAGGACTTTTAGGATTGTACGTTTATCAACAAACGAATGAACAACCTAAGAGAGTGATTAGACTTTCAAGCGAAAAAGAGGCTATTAAGACTGCCGCATTTTTTAATAAAGAGAATATATCAACATATTTGGAGTGCAGGTTATGAAAACCATAGAAATAGCCAAGGCATTTAATAAGTGAGGTATAAGAAATGCAACCAATTTTAGACGTATGCTGCGGTTCAAAAATGTTTTATTTCGATAAATCAGATCAGAGGGTACTATTTGGTGATATCAGAGACGAAGATCACATCTTATGTGATGGCAGGGCTTTAGAAATAAAGCCAGACGTTTTATTAGATTTCAGGAACCTACAATTTGAGGACAATACTTTTAACCTTGTTGTATTTGATCCCCCTCACCTAGTAAAAGCAGGCTCTAACAGTTGGCTTGCTCTTAAATATGGAAAGCTTGGTCAAAACTGGAAAGAGGATATAAAACAAGGTTTTTCAGAGTGCTTTAGAGTTCTTCAAGTCGGCGGAATACTGATATTTAAATGGAATGAAATACAAGTTCCAACCAGTGAGATATTAAAGCTAACCGATAATAAGCCAGTTTTTGGCCACAGGTCAGGCAAAAGATCAGGAACTCATTGGATAACGTTTATTAAGTAAGTGAGGTGGGTATGAAAAGATTAACTTTAGATGAATGGAATAATAATTTTTTTGCTAGGCCGCGCTCTAGGCGATCTCTCTATAGGTATATCAAAGAGGGGAAAATATTCCCTGCGCCTATTAAAGTAGGCAGAGATTATGAGATTGAAAGCACGGCTATTTTGCTCGACAACAATGCAATTAAGAATCCGCAATCATTAATGGAGCGAATAAATGGGCAGAAATCGAGGGGCGGCCACTAAAGATTTACCGCCCAATCTTTATCTAAGAAAAGGAATCTATTATTATCGTGACATTAGGGATAATAAGGAATACTCTGTAGGCAAGAACAAATCAATTGCAGTAACAGAAGCCATTCAAGCAAATCTAGCTATTTTTAAACCAAGAGTATCGCTCATTGACCGTATTAATAAAGTTAAGGTCGTCACCCTTCATGAGTGGCTTGATGAATATAATAGTATACTTAATAAAAGAGGATTAAGGGAAAAGACTCTAAAAGACTATAAGTCCAAGCTATCTATTATTAAATCATGTATTGATGATTTAGATATTTTAGAAATAACCCCTAAGATTGTATCTGATTTTGTTAATAATTACCCCAAGCCACCAATGGCTAAACTGCTTAGATCGACGTTATCTGACGCTTTTAATGAGGCTATTTCCGCAGGAATAACAACTAGTAATCCAGTATTAATAACAAAAACACCAAAGACAAAAGTTCAAAGATCAAGATTGACACTTGATCAATTTCTCTCGGCAATTAATCATACTAACTCAACATATAAATACATATTCTTATTAGCGGTTTTAACTGGGCAACGTATAAGCGATATTGTCAATCTTAAATGGTCTGATATAAGAAAAGATAAAATATTCATTGAACAATCAAAAACAGGAGCGAGAATAGCTATCCCTTTATCATTAAGGCTTGATGTACTTGACTTGTCTATTGGCGATGTATTAAAAAAACTACCTAATCATCATGATACAATATGCGGTACTACAGCAATTAAGCTTAGAGCAAATTTTGCAAAAGCTCTACCTAATATTGATAACAAGCCTACTTTCCATGAGATAAGAAGCTTGTCAGCAAGGTTGTACGAGGAAGAAAAGGGTGCTGAATTTGCCAAGAAGTTACTAGGGCATAAATCAATGGCAATGACGGATAAGTACCTAGATAATAGGGATAACTCATACACTGAATTATGAGTTAATAGTGGGTAATAGTGAGCTTTATTTTATATCTTTATGATTTATATATATAAATTTAACCTGACAACTTATCTTTAATAAGTAAATTAAAATGCAAAATCTATTTATTAATCAACTAGTTATTATTAATTGATGCATATTTATACATGCAATTATATGCCATAACGAGAAAATAGCTGTAATATAAAACAATAACTTACAAATAATTATGAGCTAATTTTTTACAATTCTAAGGAGTTTAATTATGAAAAAAGAACGCTTGATCATTCCTGAGAGAGATCAATCTAAAATAGCTAAACCAAGACCTAACGGTGTAACTTTCGAGCAAGCTTTAATTGCTGTCTACAATAGGTATAAAACATGAAAATTTTCATCATGAATAAAGTATTGCGCTGCATGAATTTACAAAGCATTAAATAGAAAATAATTATAACCCAAATCAACTATTAAACTTTGTCTAATGTAACAATTATCTCAAATCTTGGCACTCCCATCTACAAAGGATACCTGCTAATATCTGCTATTAAGACAGTACCTGAACTACCATTATGCTGAGGGTTTACACCAAATGGGTTTTCAACCTCATAAATTTGCTTAGGCATTGCATGCAAAATACCGCTTGAGTCAAGGTAAATGCACATCTGATAATCATGATCTACGAATAATCCTGTTGCGGTTTCGTATCTCATGACAGTATAAACGTTAGAAGACGTCAGGCAAACAGCATAATTACCACCTATAAATCCTGTATTAATAGAAGTAATATTTCCTCCCTGCGGGTCACCTACTTTCATCTGATAAACCCCTACAATTTCCATATAGGGATTCTCTGAATTGAATGTAAGCTCGCCTTTTGAGTTGAATACGTCTAATCCGTATCTTTTACCACCAATTGGCGGTATTCCGAAAGTCCATGTTTTAATATTTCTTGGGTAAATAGATTTATTGGTTAATCCGTAAATCCTGATACCATCATCCTCTTGCCACAGATTGCCATCTGGACAAACGGTTGAGTTGACATAAAACGGAGTAGTGGCAGCGACAAAACAGACCCCGCCATAGGTAGGCTTTAAAAATCCCCCTGTAATACCGACAAAGCCACCCGTAACTGGATAAATTTCATTATACAGCAATGTACCTACATAGTATTTATCACCATGCACTAAACGCCCTTGAACATCGTATGTTTCTAATCCTGCATTCATATTAGTCTACCCATAAAACAAAAGCATAAGATACGTCATAGGTGCCTTTAGGAATGCCGTTGGTTGACCAGTTAACCGTGGTTGCATTTACTGTAAAATGCCAGAATGGTCCACGCACATCACTGTCGTATAACATCGAAAAAGGTGCTACTGCTATTTTGCCGAATGATATATCATAGGTTTTGCTTCCTTTTAAAGGCTGCTCTCTCATAATTAATTTATCAAGCACTCTTACCCAGCTTCTATTTGAATCAAAACTAAGCTTACCGTCTTTATCGAATGTCTGTAATCCTGCCTGCATTATTCCCACACTCCTAATCTTACTCTCAAGGTTCCGTTTTCATCGTATACCCTAACTAGTTGATTATTTATTGATAATCTACCGCCTCCAGCTATAGAGCCATTAAACTCAAGATTACCAGCTTTGTCTAACTGCCAGCCTTGTTGGCCTGCAACATAGTCATCAGATTGTAAAGCTCCTGCTATTTTGGCCATGGTGATAGTGGCATCTTGAATGAATGCTGAGTTGATATAAACGTTACCATCTTGTACGATAAAAGGAATGCTTACTTCTTCACCGTTTGGATGGATTACCGCGAATCTATCTGCTGCTATCAATACTTGAGATTGCGTGATGCCTTCATGATTTTCTACCCCTACCCCTATTCCAGCTAAGTATTCTTTACCATCTACCGTTAGCTGAGTTTTAAGAGTAATCATGGCGGCTAGCTCATCTCTAACCTCTTTAATCTCGGTTGCCGCCCCACCGCCTGAGTCAATCTTGTCTAGTAGGCTACCGGCTAATTGGCTTTCTGTGATCTGCCCCTCTATCATTCCTAGGATATCAGACGCATCATTGCTAGCTATACCGGCTATCCAGCTAGTCCATGCGCCTATATTACCCGTTCTATCTACTAATCTTGCTCTAAACCAAAATCGTTGACCAGCTGATAATCCTTGCATGGTATGGGATGATTGCGGATAGGCAAAGTCACCTAGTTTCATAGGGTTCTGACCGTCTGCCGTTTGCGAGTACTCTATTTCTGTTCTTTGAGTATCGTCAGCATCTTGAGGGAATCCCCAATTTAAGGTTATTCCGAATATAATAGATTTAGTGGTTAAGTAAGCAGGTACTGGAGGCGCGCCCGTTTTACCTTCTAGATGCGTAAGAACTGACGCAGCAGGGATAGATACTGCATTAATTGCATTAATCGCATAAACTCTAGCTAAGTATTTACCTGAGTAAATCCCTTTAATATCTATAGATAATGCACCTGTGTTAGGTTCTGTTATCCATTGTAGATTGTCTCTACGCCATTCAACACGATACGCAATAGCATTAGGCGCAGCGTCCCACGCAATAGTCATAGTAGTTACTGCAAGCCCTTGTTCAACTGTTACGTTTTGACTAATCCTTACATTAGTAGGAGGCTGTTGGGCGCTTGGCGGAATTACGGTAATAGGTTTATCATCTATCACTGCGCTTGTGTCGATAGCGTTGTATTTATCTGGTGAATGCTGAACGGCTGTTATCTCGAACTGGTGAGATTCTGGACGAGTAATAGCTATTACTCGCATGAAGATAGTACTTAAGTCCTCGCTGTCTACTACCCATACCGCTTCCCTTTCTGGTATTTCTGAGAAATTGGACGCTACGGTTATAACCCTGCTTTTTACTGATTGAACAGTTCGTGATTCAGCCTTTCCGCTCGGTAGATTAACAGTGATAGTATCTCCTACTCTAATGACGGCCAGCTGATCAATAGTTACTTGGTTTTTTGAACCTGAAATTAACCGCCCACCGTTCACCCTGCCAGCAAGTAGTGAATCGCTTAGCTTTATTATTTCGCCCGGCTTAGGGATTGATCCATCAAGTCCAACCCTAAAACTAGCTGTTCTGGTTTCTCTTTGCTCAGTCTCCAGCGACCATTTACCATGTCTAATAGCTTGACCTTGGGATGTGCAACCGAAAGCGCCTATTTCCAAGGTCTGAACGCCTAGTGTTCTAACTGCATTGTAAACCCATACAGGTTCTTTTTTGGTTTGAAAATTATTACTAGGATCATCCCAAGCCACTTGCGCTATACTGTGACGATCTTTTCTAGATGTACCTGCATAATTAATCATTCCATCGACAATATTAGCTCTTGAATAACTATAAACAGGATCACTGGGCATATCTGAAACGCAGACCATCTGCGAGCCATCCCAATAAGACATTCCGTGAAATATTGAAGCTAAATCACCCAATATCGTATAGGCTTCCTGTTGCTGCTGGATGCATACATTACAGGTAAATTTAGGCTCAAATCCGCCCTGCCCGTCAGATACCATTTGATCGCAATATTGGCTAATTTTGTATAATTCCCATTTATTAACCATGGTCGCATCAATGCGATTACCTAGGCCGTATCTAGGATTAAGTACCAGATCATACCAAACCCAAGCTGGATTATTGGTGTAAGCAGTTTTAAATGATCCCTCCCAAGTGCCAGCGTAAGTTCTACTTTCAGGATCATAGTTGCTAGGTATTTTTACCTTTTTACCTTTGACAACGACACTAAATTTAGGGATATTAGAAAACTGTTTAGCATTAAACTTAACACCAGCTAATGCAGTATTTGGATAACGCAGCTTAGCGTCTATAACATCAGTTATAGCGTCTATATACATGGTATCGGCAATTAAAGAGCTATTCTGATTTGCTGTCGTTCTTCTAACTCTTATTTGCCAGCCAGTAGTTGCTTTTGGTAAATCTATTCTATGCGAACGTTGGTAGTTGCTGGTAGTTTTACCGCTTACTGAGGTATTCAATGCCTCTTGGTAAGCGCCGCCGTCTGTTGAAACTTCGATTACATAACGAATCGTGTACCCGAAAATATCACCTGTTTGTAAACTTTGCTGTAAAGTCGGCCAGCTTAAACGTATTCTAACTGCGTCAAGCTCTATGTTCTGAATAGCTCTAACCCAATCAGTGCCAGACCTTAACTCTACATTGACAGGAGTTTCATTGTTGATCTCAGGAAAGCCATCGATAAATTCTTGCTCAACTGTGCCATTTCTGAAGTCAAACGTCACATCTTGAAAGTTGAAGCTACCATTCTCACCAACAAGAGGAGTTCCGTTTAATTTTACAGACCGTAACCCATCAGCTAAACCCTCTATTTCGCCCTCCCCTAAAAGATAAAGCATTTTTGCATAAGCTACCGACTGTAAAGAGTCTCTAGCCACATAGGGTTGTCTTGGGCTTTTTTCACCTGCTTTAGAGCCTAATATTTGCATTTATGTCCTCACGACATTAATTTTTAGGTATAAAAAAGCCCCAATTAAGGGGCTGTTAGTTAAAGAAAATATTTACAATAAAGATGATAACTAGCGTCATTCAATCCTTGATTGGGTCGGCTTTCACATAACCGCCTTTTTTCAAGCTCCATCAATCTGATTAAATGCGTTAGCTCTTCATCATTTGAGTGTTTAATTAGTGTTTTTGCTAAAGACATAGCATAAGAGGCTGTTTTTGATTTCATGACTACCCCGCTCTATCTACAATTAGTAATTCGGATAACTTAGTTAATCCTCTTCTAGTTATTCTTACTTGTGGAGCGGTTTTATCATTACCGTCATCATCAGAGCCTATAACAACTATTTTGTGTTCTAATAACCCTTGCTGTATCTTATCCTGATAGCCAACCCAGTTTTTATTGCCTAATCTCCTATATATCCATTCTTTACAGCTTAGAAAGGTAAATAACTGTTTAGGTGCAATATCTAAATGTTTTGCTGCGTCGGTAATACACATTGACCCATCAGTTACTTTTGCTATTCTATCTAAAGCTTCTGCTTTGGGCTGTAGCTCTCCAACCCTTTCCTCTAAGGCTATTACTTTTTCAGTATAGGTTAGTAATGCACCTCTTAGAAAATCAGGGTCATTTAGAGCTTTCATAGGGTCTGTTATTTGACCACTAACAACTGCATCAAAGGTACGGATAACTTTAAGATGAAAAGTAGGACTTATCCACATTGCATAGGCATAAACTAGCTCCTTGCAAACATAAGTACCTTGATCTAATCCGCCCTTAACGCTATTAACTGGAGCGATACCCATATTTTGGGTATCGGTTAATTCTTCAATTAAATCATGTATCTGGGGGCTTGCCAAAAACTTGGATGGTTCTTTAGTTCTCGCATTAGCTCCATCACTAATAGCAGATTTATGTAAATCATTTAAACTATAACGACCTTCGCTATCTTGATGGATATTAACATTAGCTATAATTAAATTATTCATGGCTAGCACCTCCTAATACTTTGAGGTGCTTTTCTAGGCCTTCTTTTTGGCAATCTAAAGAGTTTATAAAATCATCACAGACATAGCACCCTAATTTTGATGCATTTAATATCTCTTTTAGCTCATGTTTATTTTTTGATTGTAAATAGATAGATTTAAATAATGCTTCAAGCCCTCCAATATGCTCCATAGCTAGAGTTACACAATCTAATGCTTCACTGGCTGTATTGTAGGCTTGGTTGATTTGACTATTGAAGTCTGTTGCTGTACTATTATTCATAGGTCTTATCCCTGAATCGGTTATGACTGTTAAATGAGAAGCCTTAGGTGTTGCTGCACTTGAGGCTTTTTGCTTTCTGTTAGTTAAAATTTGCTGTTCTAACATTCATTTCTTCCTCCATTTGTTTTTTTAACATGTAATTAAGCTGTTTATTCGAACTGCGATCATTTTGTTTTGCTTTATCAGCCAGCCAAACCTTAACTGACTCATCCAATTTAAATACGGATGGTATTTTTCTTTCTTCCACTTTTTAGTATCTCCTTAAATATCTATTTAGTATCTTATTTATATCTAATTAAATACCTTTTAAAAATAAAAGTCAATACTTTTTAGTATCTTTTTCTTATCTATTTCAATTTATGCTATTATTTGAAATTAGGTACATTCTTTAATGAGCATTATTTGAATGAGTAATCAAAAATCATTTGGCGAGTTGTTAGCTTTTCATCGTTCTCAGTTTGGCATTTCCCAAGAGGAATTGGCAGAAATAAGTGGTGTAAGCAAAATTCAGATAGCTAGGTATGAAAAAAACAAAGCAAAACCTAGAAGAAAGGCAATTGAAAAATTAGCAAAAGCTTTGAAAATTACACTAGAAGATTTAGGGTATAGGTCTCTATCTCAAGAAAAAGAATTAACTGTAGAGTTTTCTCATGATACTTATGATGCCCTCGAAAAAGAAGCAAAAAAAGCTGGTCTTTCTGTAGAGGAATTCAGCTCCAAGCTTCTTGCTATGGCAATAACTGAAGAGTGGGAGAAAATAAAAAATAAATAAACCCACTTCAAGTGAGATTAAAATTAAATATCAATATCTACTCTTCCAATATTTGATAGAATCACGCAATCCTACGTGATTATCGCTTAGTTTAGCTATTTCCTTTTCGATTACCTCTAACAATTGCTTTTCTTCTTCTGAATCAGCGTATTTAAAGGCTTTCTTAAGAAGCTTGATTTATATGTGGTTTTGTCTGGTTTTCATGGAAACTCCTAGCCGTTAAGCGTTGTATAAATCCGCTCTAGAGGGTTTAATCATTTTAAATCAATTCTAAAGTCAGTTAATGCTTTCTTATAATCTCTCTCAAGATCTTCATCTTTTGGACTATAGGTGCTCATTGATTCAATATATGATGTCCATCTTTTATAAAAACTTTCTCCTGAGTCTTTTATCTTCTTTGTAGTCTTGCTTCCTTTAAAATCTTGATACGTGATAAGGACATGCTTCATGGCATCGACTGTACACTCCGTCAAATTGTTTGCATATTGATCTCTAACATTACTATCTTGTGTAATCTGATAAAGCCTATAACCTGCGTCAGCTATGAGTTCGCATTTAAAAATATAGTCATCTGCTTCTTGATAAAAATTCCAACCAGCACTTTTATTAGGTTCTTTTTTAAAAGGCTTGCTTTCGTATTTTTCAATTTTTACATTTGATAATTTATTATTTGAATTGTAATGTCGATCATTATAAGTCTGGGCGCACCCTGATATAAACCCTGTGATTAATAATATGTAAATTATCTTTTTCATAATCCCTCACTTTCTTTAAGATTGTTATTCTCTAGCAATTTATTGTCTGCCATTTAAAATATGAGGATATTAATAAGCTACAAATTATTTTATTATTATACTTATAGCTAATTTACATCTGATCTTCTCCGTAAATACCAGCACTACCAATTGCTCCACCTATTTCCCGTTCCCCGTAAATAATTGCTACAGGATTACCTTGCGCGGTTGTTGTTACTGCACCCCCAAACCCATAACTAGCGGCGTTACCATCTTGATCATAGCCTTTAGGTTTTTTAGCAGAAGGGGATAGCATGGAAGATAGCCCTCCAACCACCAAGGACACTCCCAGCCCAGCTCCAGCTTGTGCAAGTAGCAACCCAGCACCTGCCGCAGGAGCAAAGTAAAGAGAAGCCGCAACAAGTACAACTCCCAACACCACTTGAAACAGCCCACCTGATTTACTACCTTTGATAATAGGGGCAATCCTGATAGTTTTACCTTGAGAAGCAGTCATTTGTAATTCTTCTTCATTTAAGTTCTTTTTATCTTCAAAAATCGCATAAACTAAACCCATCTTTTCAGAATTGATCATAAATTCTCTGAATCCTTTTATCTGACAAGAAAGAGCGTCAAATACTTCTCTCTTTGAATTGACATCAAAATTGAAATCTCTGCCAAACTGTCTTAATTTTCCGTAAAGACGAACGTTTACCATTGCCATAACTTAACCTTATAAGCTAGAATTAAAAAACCCTAAAGCACCGTCTAAATACTTTAGGGTTGTTTGTGTGTGTGGGTACTTTTAAGTACCCTTTTCTTTAAGCTAAAAGTAACTCTAACTGCCTTTCTTTTAGAACCGGTTTAGCATCCCTATATCTTCTCAACGCTTTACCAGATAAACTCGCCATTGTTTTAGCTTCATCAAAAGTCATTGAAAACATATTGCTAACTTTTTCACGAGTGACTGTAGCTTTATTAATAAGGTTATCTATAGTTAAGTCACACCAAACAGCAAACTCAACAGATAACCAACGAGCAAAAGCTACAGCCAATTTATGATGTAACCAAGTGCCACCACCATTTTCAGGAGAGCCTGATTTAGTTTTAACGAGTCCTGTTTTTTTAGATAGATCAAATATCATATTTTTGAAGTACGAGCTTCTTTTATCTAACTTATTGATTATATTAAAATACGTCTCAGGGACGTAATTCAAATTTAACGCATCATGCAATGCAATAAGATAGTTTAATGTTTCCTCCATTCTTAGCCAGTCGTTTGGCCTCTTGCCAAATTTCTTAGCTATACATGTAGCATTAATCCACCCGTCATTGTTGAAACTAACCAACGAGCCATTAAACTCTAAACTAACAATATTAGTATTCATAGATATTCTCCAATTTTGGTATTCGATAGATAAAAAGGGACGGAGGCATAGGAATACCAGCTACGCCTTTTCGGATGTACAGTCCTAGTCCCAGAAACTTATAAATAGATGCAGGCAAGGCGACTGGAAGCGAAACAGCCACCCTTTCAGGAGCTACCCTAGCCTGTATAAACTGAAATAATTATTAAACGAAGTGCCTTTCGTGTTCCCGATTGTTTGTGTTTTGAGGTGGTTTTTTTATGATTTAATCGGTAATTCGACTATTTGATTTTATTTTTTCATTGGTTAAATTGACTACTTGGCAAGTTTATGCCGTAGAATTAGCCTTGTTCTTTCTTGCCATGCATAACCGTAAATATCCCTAGTAGATAATTTTCCGTATAAGTGATGGATAAATAAGGGATTACCCAAAATAGCGGGGGTTTGCTCACTGGTTAAGTTGCCGTCATCACCTAAGTAGATACCTGCATGATTAGGGTGCTGAGTGCGCCCAACTTGAAAGACGATCATATCGCCTCTTTGTGGCTTGGTCATATCATCTATCTTATAAAATCCTGCCCTCTCGTAGTTTTCTTCGTAGAGGCTAGGATTATTCTTGTCCTCCCACCATAAATTTGAACGCTCAAAGTCTATTAGCTCTAAGCCCCATTCTCTGAGATACCAGTCACGGCATAAAGTCCAGCAATCTAGAATACCATGGGAAAATTCACGACCTAATAATGGCGCTTGATAGCCTGCTGGTTTAAGCCATTCTTCACCTACGTCTGGCTCTGATAATATTAACCAAGGCAAACCGTGCAGTTCACAACTCACTCTATCCGCCATACTGGGGCGCGCTGGTTTATCAGGATGTGAATGAACTATAGCTAATATCTCGCCTCGATCTTCAGCCTTTGCGTAATCTTCAGGATTTAATATAAAATTATCACTAGGGGTAACAGCTAGGTTATCACAAGGATAATATTGCCTACCCTGCTCAGTTGAGATAATGAGCCCGCATGATTCATTAGGGTATTGAGTTTTAGCGTGCTCTTTTGCTTCTTGTAGTATATTTTTGTTGATTCTCATAGTGCGCCTATTGAATGATCAGGTCAGATGCAGGGAAGCCACCAAAGCTGTCTTCATTTGCTCTTAGTCGACAGCTTTTTAAACGTCCACCGCAACGATCAAGAGCGGGGTCATCGACAGGGTTGTCTTGCTCGTCAAACATCTTTGTCCCTGTGTAGTTGCAATCTCCGCCACGATATCCAGCAGTACAAGCCCAATGACATAGGCTTGATATTTGTCTAGCTGGTACTCGCCCTTGGAAATCCGCAGGGTTTGAAAGCTGAAATTCTACTTGCTGGATGTTCTCATTGGTTTTCTGCTCTATGTACCAAATTGAACGCTTTTCATCGTCTGACGCTGTAGGATTAACTCCGTCTGGAAAGTTGATAGGGTCTAAGTAATGTCTAAAGGTCTCATGAATGGTGAGCTTTGAGCCTACAAGGTCATTAAGCCTTAAACATAAAGCACTAATAAGCCCTGTTATACCGTTGAGCTTATTTGCAACGGTTAAGGTAGGTGTTGGCTGCCTTCCATCACCACGCACTTCTAGCCCTGATATATCTATGTTAATAGGGTTGTATTGCTCGCCCTGCCACCAAATAACACCCTCTTTCATCTGGCCGTGGAAGCGCTCAATATTGCCGCCTATGACCGTAGCATCTAATTCAAAAAGCCGGATAATGCTACCCGGCTCTAGTTTTTGAACATCGTTATTAATCATGTGGTTTCATCTTCAGGTAATTGAGGCCAGTCAATTTTATCAGGGAAGTTAGGTTGCTGCTCAATTTCGCTCAACGCCACAAGGTAACGCTCCCATGCAGTCAGTTTAATCTTCAGGGGGGTATCGTCCTTATTGCCATCGTAATTAGCCAATTTAACTTTACTATCAATCAGTCTTATCTTTCGATAGGCTACTTCCATAAACTCATCACGTTTAGCGCAGACCTGTTCCGCTAGTTCTTTTTTGGTAGGTATAGGTAACACCCAATTACCATCACTATCAGCCACGTACTCAGGAGAAGGTCTTGAGGTTTTCATTTCCACCCAGTCACCAGGACAGACTGGGCTTTCCCCCTCAATTATTGTTTCAATAGACTGTCCTACTAAACCGCATGATTTAAGCATTAAATTGTCCTCCAAACTTTGATTCTGCATGGCGCTGTTTTTACAGTGGCTGCTCCTGATGGATAGCCTAAACTTCCGCCGTTTTCAGATGATTGTTTTACTAGTCCGACAGAGCCGGTTTGCAAAATTATCTTATCGCTCTCTAAAATATGATTAGCTGTCACGAAAGCTCCTCCATAGCTAGGAAATGTAGCAGGGCCTTGAGCAGTGCCCCATACGTTGTTAACTCTTATTTCTGCCTCGCAGATAACTGGCTGCCCCGTAAATGGGTTGCTTACTTCATATCTTTGATTGACATTTATGTTTGCTGGGTTTTCTTGTGTTCCTCCGTTAGGATAAATAATGGCAAATCTTGTATTGCTTTTCTCTAAATCGCTGACTCTATTTGTCAGCAAGCTTAATTTACTCGAATTTGTTTTGATTGCTTCTCCTGCTGTACCGGATTTATAATCAAGGGATGAGTTATAACTTATCTGACCTGAGCCTTTTTCTGGATCAGTGGGGTTAACTAAATTATCAGGTATTGCATTTATTTCTGACGTGATCTTTTGGCCTGACCATGTAGAATTCGTGGACGTAACCGAGTCATTAATCTCTGAGCCTGCATCTATTTCAAGCTGAATATTGCCGCTTTCATCAGCGGCTACCCCGTTGACTGTTTTTACCCGTCCTTTATTTAGACTATCTATATCTGTAGTATTGGTTGAGACAGATGTTTTTAAAGTATTTATCTGTGTTGACTGATCTTTTACTTGAGTTTTTATGGCGGTTAAATCAGTATCTATTCCGTCAACTTGGGCTTGTAAATCAGACAAATTTCCAGATGTTGTAGTTAAATCACTTCTTAAGCTTGTTATATCTGACCGCGCTGCTGTTATATTGCCTTCAGCCGTATTCAATCTAATATTAATATCGCTAACATCTGGAACATCAGATTTAAGCGCATATTGCGGTAAAGGGTTTGTCTCCGCTTTTAAGTCTGTAATAGCCCTACTAGCCGCGCCTCTATCATCTGCGCCTACATCAATGGCGGTTAAGGTGACGTTACCGTCAGTATCAGGCGGTATAGCATTAACATAACGGACATACTCGGAAGCCGCGGCGCTGGCAGGCTCGAATGTTTGCGTAAAGGTAGCGGTCAATTGATAAACATCATTACCTTGAGGGCTGATCTTGTAGCCTGCCGCCCTGTATCGTCCTTGCTTTCCATCTGGAGGCATCCAGTAAAATGACTTGTCGCCCTCGTGACGGTCTAAGAAATCCCTTACTTGATTGATATAGCTCGCTTTACCTTTAAAGTTTACATTCCATTCTTCGAATTGATTGTTGATTCCAATAGCCGTAGCTTGGGAATACCCATCACCAAAGTCTGAGGTCTGTACCTTTTGATTAATAGTGCCTTCGGTATTTAATCCAACACAAAAATTAAATGTTTCTGTTGCCACTTTTGTCTCCCGACAATAGTTTATTGATTGCGTCTGCTATTAGGGTCTAGCATTCCGCCTTGCCGCTTCTGATACATAATGCGATCATCAGCTATCATCTGTATTTGACGGTACATTTCTTGCCCCATCGCTTCATAGCCTTGTGATGTTTCTACGCCGCCTGATCCATCATTATTAATGACGATATTTACTTGCGGATTCGATGAGTTAGTTGATTGCCCTAACTGATCAGTAATCATTCTTACGCCTAACGAGCCGTTAGCGGTTCTAGTTAATGGCATAATAGCTTCAGGGCCAGCTTCACCCATGAGGCCAGTACCTTTTGCAAAAGGGAATAAGGTAGGTTTATTTACAATAGAGTTGGTAAATGCGCCCCCGTTAGCGAAGGCATGCACACCACCAGTTGAATAAACGCCACCCAGCGCATTAGGTAATGGGTTGGTAGCCGAGGATGGAGCGCCGCCTTTACCTGTAAAGCCTGTGCCGAAGAGTCCGCCAATCCCGCTAAATACTGCCTTTAATGCCGCGCTACTAGCCATTCTCACGCCTATTCTGGCTAGGTCGTCTAGAAGCGCATCAGCAAAGCTCTTGAATGATAGCTTGCCAGTTCTAACAAAACTTACCAGTGAGTTCTCCATATTTCCGAAGGCATTGGTAAATAAACTTTCGGTCTGCTTGGCTACATTATTAGCTTCGTCTAAATAGTCCTGATAACTTTTTATGGCACCGTTTAACCAGTCGCCTTCCGCTTCTCTTTTGCGTCTTTGTGCATCTTCTACGATTGCAACTTCGGTATTTTGAGCATCTTGTAGGGCTGAGATTCTTGACTGGTATTGTTCTTGAGTTAATCCGTCAGGCTTGCCAAGTTCTTTAGCTAATGCTTGACGTTTTTTTGCGTAATCCTCTTGAATATTGATTAATTCTTTATATTCATCAAACTGTTTACTGCCCATTCCGACTGACGCGACATCAAGGTCGCTATCTCTTTGCCTGGCATTAATTTGATCATTTAGCGCGTTAATCCATTCTTGCTGTTCTCTTTCTTTTTTAGCCGCTTCTGCCGCTTGATTTCTTAGATCAACCTCTTTAGCCTTATCAATTAAGAATTGTTTTTGATTAGTGTTAAGCTTGGATAATTGCCCGTTTTCAAGTTCGTAACTGACTTTTTGGACTTCGCTTTTCTTATCTTCAATGCCAAGCATTCTATTTAGTTGCTCAACTTGATTTTGATAGGCTCTCGCTAGGTCGTTTTCTGATTTTATGGATGATTTAGTGCCTGATTGACTATCTCTAGCTTTATTTCGTTCCTTCAATTTTGCAATAGCCGCATCCCATTTCTCCGTCCCCTCTACAACTCCAGTTTTACCGAGATTAATTTTTAGCGTTTCTATTCCTGTTTTATCTCTATACGATAATATTTGTCTGTCCAAATCCTCGATTATTTTATTATATCCTTTCAACTGCTGAGGATTCAAAGCGTCACTACCAGCCTGTCCCAATTGCTGCATGTCAACTGTAGCGCCTTGGATAAGCTGCCTAGTAATGTCTAACCATTCGTTATTTTTTCGATACTCTTTTCCTGTATCGCTAACTTCAACGCCTAAAGCACGAATGCCATTAACCTGCTCATCAGTTAGTTTCATGCTTTGCTTTAATGCGCTTAAGAAGTCCTCTACATCTCCGCCATTAAGAAAAACTTTATTTGCTTGTTCCTGAATTTTTCCCATGAAAACATTGTAAGACTCAGGGTTAATATCAAAGTTTGGGTTTATTTCTCTAGCAATTTGTCTTGTTAAGTCTTGATAGCTACTTTTAGCTTGCTCTATCTTTTTCTCAAAATCGCCAGTCTGGAGAATTAACTTAGATTTAGATAACTTTTCTAATTCCTCTCTTACTTTCTCGGTTGATTGACTTAGATCGATATTAGCAACATTGGCTTTTTCACCGCTTGAAGCATATAGCGAAATGGCTGTAGCTGCTAATCCAGCAACTGCGCCAATACCACTTAGGCCACCTAAAGCAGTAAACAAGCTTCTCCCTAATCCAGCCACTGAAGATTGAGCGGCGGCAAGTTTTGCAGTTGCTGTGGTTTCGGCATTAGTCAAAGCTACTATCTGTGCTGAGTTAGTTTTCATCTGCTGACGAATAGCGTTTCTGGCGGCTTCTGCTTGAGTTGCCTGTAGTTGCGCCGCTAAAGATTGTTGAACAGAAACTGCAAAAGCTCTCTCGGCTTGAATGCTGGTTATTTTTGCTTTAGTGTCTGCTATAGTAGCAAGAGTGCTTTCACGTCTTGCCGCTGAGTCAGCCAAATTTGCTCTTGCGCTATTAATACTAGCAACCGCGGCTTCTCCTAAGCTTACAGTTAAAGCGCCTAACCTCATGCCGGCTACTAAAAGTGCAACATTAAACGCTTTATCAAGATTATCAGATAAAAATAGAATAGCCTGTGATAGTGTTTGACTAACTCCAGCGGCTTGATCAGCTTCGCCAATGTATTTTGTAAAAGAATTACTAAGATTGGTCAAAGACTGACCAATAGTTTTAGTAATCGTTGAGAACTGATGGTTAACTCCGCTTGATGCGTTATTAAGTGCTTTAATCAGTTGATCTGTGGTTAGCTTACCGTCATTGGCTAGAGTCCTAAGAGCGCCTATAGGTACTCCTAAGCCATCTGCCAATGATTTAGCTAAGCCCGGCGCTTGTTCCATGACTGAGTTAAACTCTTCACCACGTAACACACCAGAGTTAAGCGCCTGACCAAACTGAACCAACGCTGCCTCGGCTGCTTCTGTACTTGAACCAGATATAGCGATAGCCTTGGAAACTGTTTCAGTAAGATTAGCTACTTGTTGCTGGTTAATGCCTAATTCTTTGGCGTTTTGAGCAAACCGTTGATAAACCTGAGCGGTACTACTCATAGACTGGCTGGTTATCTGCGATATCCTGTAAATATCAGCCTGCGCTTTTGAAAGATCACTACTAGAGCTAGTAACAAGCCTAAGCCTATTATTTAACTCTGTGAATGAATCTGCCGCGTTCTTCAAGCTACTTACAGATAGGCCACCAGCTACAATAGCAAACATGCTATTAACAGCTAGTTTAGCTTGATTGCTAGCCGCTTCTATCTGCTTCATGCTTTTTTCGGTTGCAGAGGCGGCTCTATCCATTTGCTGGGTAAAGCCGCCGATTTTAGCAACTAAATCTAAAGTTAGCGTTCCGAGGCTATTAGCCATAATCACCTCACGTCATCACGACGTTAGTTTTTCTTTAATGCTTTTAATAATCCGAAAACAGCTTCTATAGGGGGATTCTCTATAGGTTTATCTGATTCGGGTTCTTTTGGTTTAAATACAAAGCTATCAGGCGCAAGATAGGGCATGAACTTATTAGGCATCTGCATTTGAGTTGTATGCATAGCCGTCATCATGCTGATTAGAATAGCTAGCATTTCCTCGGAGCGGTTAGCTGGGTTTAATGAGCCTCGCTTATTACGGTATTTCACCCAATCGCAAAACTCATCATAACTAATCCTCTCTTTGGCTTCCTCAATAGTGCATCCACCTATCCCATTAAGGACTAGCTCGTGCCAGACTTCTTGCTCTGCTTCTTTTTTTGGTCTTTTACTTCCTTTTGTTTAGCTTCGACATACTTATTGATAGCATCATTAATCGCAAAAGCTAAACTAGGATCAAGCCGTTCAGCATCCTCATAACTAAGTGCTTGTTCGCCTTTATCGCCAAGCCTAATCGATTCAGATATAAGTAAAGCCGTTGTGCTTTTATCTTTATTTGAGATGGCATAAATTCTATCAAAAGCACCAAAAGATAGTTTTTTGATATGTATATCAAAGTTATCTATCCTTTCCTCTCCATCGACATTATGCTTCCATTCAACTGGTATCTTGTCCATAGTGGGGCTAACAAAAGCCCCTAGTTTCTCAAGGTCTGCAATATTCATTATGTTGTTTGTCCTCCAGCAGGAATAAGAACAGGATCACCCGACACCTGAATACCAATCTCAGAAGTAACCATAGTATTTTGATCAAACGTGAAAGGAAACGCATTCATATAGCCTTCAAACACTAACCATGAACGAGCTGGAGGCAAATCAAAAGTAGCTACTCCTTCTCCGTCAACAGTTACACTTGGCGCTGTTTGCGGCGATTCTGACCATCCAATAGCCCACTGCATCTGGGCACCACGGTTCTTTAACTCCAATAAGCGCACATGAACGGGATTTTTAGGATCAATATAAATACTGAAAGTTGCTGTTCCTGGTGTCGCCAAACCTGCCTCATAAGTACGAGAGGTATAGTTAAGGCAAGTTGTTTCAATTTGATCTATAGACGTATCAATACCTGTAATTGAGGTAATACAACCCACGTCTAGTAATTCGTTGGTATCTGGGTCAATGGTGTACAGGTCTGTACCCTGCGTTTTAATTGCCATGTTTAAAAACTCCATCAAAAGGGAAAGTGCGTCATCACGACGTGGTGTTCAGCATTACGAGAATGCAGAAACGAAAAAGCCCCGCATTTAGCGAGGCTTAAAAAGGTTAGTTCTAGCTTTCAAAGTAGAGAAAGCGAACTTGATTAGAAGTATTTTTTACTCCTATTATTTATTAATGATTAATTCATTAGTATTTTTATAGATTACTTTTACCAATCCTTTATTTCTGAAATAAATTACAGTCTCACTACTCCAGTCGCCTTTTGAGAATAGATAAGGCTCTTTAAATCCATTATTAGCATTAACAGCTTGCCATCTATCACCACAACAAGGACAATCGACTCCATCTAACACACCGTTAAAATAAATGCCTATATTTTCTGCTAATAAGTTGGCTTCTTCTGGCGTGTCTGCTTCAATTATTAAATACTCAGGTAGGTCTTTTTTATAAAAACCACCTGAATTATTTTGGTCAAATCTATAAAACATTGAACCCTCTCTTGAAATAGTGCGCCCTTTCGCTACGTCTCCCGACGTTGCTAGGGGCGGCTTTAATCTTAATAAACTATCTTTGTATTATGACCTTCAAATCCATAATCATCCTCAAAGTAATCTAGATGTAGGTAAGGATTGCTTTCATTAGGAATTTCATTTCTTAATTTAATTAGCAACTCAATAGCCTGATCCAACGGTATACCATCGAGAACTATTGATATTTCCTTCTTGGTTTCAATAGCTTTCATTGCGCTGTCTGTTGATAGCTTTTTTATGAAAGCTTTATTGATATTTTCTTGCATTTGATTGATGTTGTCATAGGTGTTTCCATTTTCGTCAGTAAAAACTACTAAAGGCTTACCATCATTTGAATTGCCTTGCTTTTCAAGCAATATACCAAAGCCGTCAGTTACTTTACTGTACGCAGTAAATCCATCTGCACTATAGATCCACCCTCTAACATCTTGCTCATAATCATCAGAAGTAATTTTTATAGGGTTGAGACTAATCATCTTCATAAATTTACCTATAAGTTATAAAATCAACATCAAACGAGTATCTATAATCCTTGGTCTCCGAATCCCTAAACTCGCCATTCCATATAGTTACGTAGGCATCACCCTCTAAAGCATCACGGATAGCTTGAGCTACTGCCCTAGCGTCATTGGCTGTTTTAGCGTAGCAGTCAATTTGTACCGTGTAATTATCTGAGCTTGGTCTACAGTTGAGCGTGTTATTGGGTTCACCGTTGATCATTTGCCATACCACAAAAGGATATTGGGTATTTTCGTCTGCTTCTCCGAATAAATATAATCTAGTAGGATTAGAGCCTATTAATGCCTTTACTTGGTCATTACTAGCGCATAATTGAAAAATAGGAGGAAACATTAGATTTCATTCTCGATAGCTGTTTTTAGTTCTTTTGCCATTGTGTCGGTCACTTTATCCGTATTCTGGCTTAGCGAATTACGCATAAATGGATTAGCTCTGATGAATTTACCAGCCTTTTTATTCCAAAAGCCTAGCTCAATAAAACGCCAGTAGAAAGGATTATTGCCTTGATCTCGACCGCCACCCCTAACGCCTACTTTGGTTATAACGGCCATTCTGCGAGTCCTTACTTGGGTCACTATGCTTCTTTTGGTTAAACCACTATCAACGGGTGCGTTTCGTCTGGCTTGATTTCTAACTATATTCATAGCCTTACGTGATGCGGTTCTTAAGGCTTTCTTCTGCAGCTTAGGGGCTAATCCTCTAAGATTTCTAGTTACGTCATCATAACCTGTTAAATTAAAGTTAAAATCAGCCAAGGTTTGTACCCTCTGAGACGGGGATAGTGATATATTCAAGCCCTGAATTGTTGTCTTGCAGTAAGCCCTTAATATCGAAAATCTTATTTTTATGCAGTATACGCATTTCAGCGTTTATCCCATCTCTATAACGAATAGTGATACGCGCTGTTATCTTTGCTTGTGGGGTTTGAGAGGCTGTTAAACCGCCCATGTAGTCACGCACAGACAGATAATCAATACTTGCTGGTATATCTTTCCAAATGTCTACCCATTCAAATAAGATTTCACCACTAATAGGATCTTGTACCTTATCTTTCTTCTGAATAGTGACACGGTGCCTTAATTTGCCAGCTTCCATAGTTAAGCCATCACAGGGTAACGTAAAGGATATAAAAGCTTAACTACTGGATAAGGCAAATAGCCATAACCGAAGCCAGTAGGCATAGCCCCATCTTGATTAGCTTCTCTATTTTTATAGAATTCGCCCACCATGATTAAAGTGGCCGCCTTGACAACGTATTTAACTTGACTAGTATCTTTGCCGTCTGAGTCTAGAATGTAAGGACTAGCACCATCAAGATAGTTAATAACGCCCTCACTAGAGGCTTTAATATAAATTTCTATTAACGGATCATCTAAATCGTGATCCATCTGTAAATGGGCTTTGGCTTCTTCGAGTGTAACTAGCATTATTTGTGCCTCCACCAGCTAATATTGTTCTTTTGGAACTTCTTAAATTCGGTATTTACTTTTGAACCATGTTTAACTTTAAGCTGACTAGCAACGTAGTTGAATAAACCCATGTCACTATCGCCTACGCTTAATGACTTCTTATAAGCCACATCATTTACATTATCAAAATAAAGTTTTAATAGATGATGAATAAAATCTAGTGCTTGCTCTCTAGTACCTCCCAGCAAGCCAGCATTAAGCAACTGGTTATTAGCGTTCTTAGCGATAAAAGTTTGAATATGTTGTGCTGGATGATTCTTTCGCATCCATACACAGCCTATCTTTTCGTTTTCATCACCTGTGTAGATGTAATACTCCATTTCTTCAAATGGATTTTTAAGCATTTCTACATCTGTACCATCAACGCACCACACTTTGCCAATCTCTGGGTGTTTTCTTAAATAGTCCTGAATACTCACCCATCGTTGCCAATAAGGGGTTAAGCTGGTATCTACCTTTACGTGTTTTACCAGCTCAGTATCTGGCATATTGAAACAGTCATGTAGAATGACTAGTTGCTGATTGTTATTGACTACCGAATCAATTAATACCTTTAAATCAGCGTAGTTTTGTGTCCATTTAACATTACGTTGGGGGTCAACGGCATTAGTAAAATAGCAGGTTATCACTACGTTCTTACCATCCTTATAGGGTATGAACTCTTTGCTATCTTTCATTGACTCATAGATAGGGCGATTAATAGATATTTGCTTTGTCCTATCTATTCCTTTAACGGTAGAAGTTGCTTGTTGATGCTCGTCCGCGCTATAGATTAATCTTTTACTGTTAACCACATCCATATAACGAAATGAGGTTAGACCATAGTTATAAATGCGCTCACTTAAGTTAGGATGTTCCCATCCCCATTTACCGAATAAAGGACTCATGCCGCCTACTTTATCAAGGCAAATACGGTCAAAGTAGAGCATACAGCCTCTTGCATGAGAGTAAGCTACTTTTTCGCTATCTTGATAGAGTTTTATAGTATCGTTTAGCTTAATATTGGTTGCAAAGTCCTCGAATATGTACATTAAATGCGGTTCAGAGCATTCAATATAAGGCTTGTACCATTCATCAACCAGCGGATAGGTATCATCATCAAATAAAAAGATATGATCACAGTCATCTAGTAAGTCTAAGCACTTGTTTTTGGCTCTAGCTATACCTACGTTATTATTAAATCTATAACTAGCCTCTTTAACTGGAATAGCGCTCGCATCATCTACAACTACTATTTTTGCATTAGGCGTTCTTTTTATGATTTCTTCGTAAGACTTCTTAAATATATCATACCTATTATGGGTAGTTATCCCTACGCCGATTTTAGGTGTTGCACGTAATTGCATGGATTGGGTTTTCCGAATCTGTAAAGATGAAATAGATAAATGCCTTGCGCTATACCTAATTTATAACCTTTGGTTAATAACTGTTGACTGAACGTTTTATCAAAGAAAATACTATTTTCTTCAAACTTAATCTCATCCCATAGCGATTTGCGAAACAGCATAAACATGCCAGCAACTACATTATTAACTGGCTTAATCTCGCCGTAATGCTCTTTCTCTAGTCGTTCTGCTATGTTGATATGGTCTAGAATATTAGGGTTGTCAGACAGAACGCCGTTATATAGCTGATAAGGCGCTCGTAAACGGTTTGTTTTGCATCCTATGAGGTCATAATTATGATTGCTATTTACTATATCAAGTATCTGCTCTTGTTGCTTAGGCGTTAAAAATAGGGTGTCTGCGTCCCTTAAGCATATCCAAGCGTCATTGGGGACTAAAGAGCAAAAGTTATTTAAGCCTTTGCCTATGTTTCCATGATAGTAAGGAGTTGAATAGTAAATAGCTACCATTTCCTACCATCCGTACCTAATTGAGTTAAATCACGACCACTATCGCCGCGTTCCCCTTTTTCTCCCCTATCGCCTTTCAAGCCATCCTTACCATCACGACCTTTCTTAGCGCACAAACGCCATGATTTAGATTCGCCCGGCTTATCTCTGGTAGGCTCTAAACAGCACCATAGCGAACCGCCCCAAGTAACCGTATCGCCTGTTTTGTATTCATGAGATGCGCTATAAATGTCCTTATAGATCATGACCGGCATATCAAAGGATTTAGTTATGACTTGATTGCTTGATTTTACAATATCAACGCTAACCCCTCTTTCACCGTCAAAGTTAACATTAATATCTTTTACACCGTCCACTATACAAACCCATCCATCCATGCCCTGAGTGTTTTTGATAGCGTGCCACAATCCTCCATTGTAAGAAGCATAAGAGCCTCTAGGGTAAATTTTAGAATATTCTATGTAAGGCAATATATCGATCTGTAGCGCGTCTTTCCCGTTTTCACCATCACGACCTGCTAATCCGTCTTTACCCTCTCGCCCATCACGACCATCTTTGCCATCAATCCCTTTTTC
>JAAOBB010000021.1_pt1 | contig 26550 bp, 33 predicted proteins | sample 7267541 | NCBI WGS metagenome assembly JAAOBB01 (sample SAMN14345205, study PRJNA599270) | viral metagenome | isolation source: viral-like particles (VLPs) isolated from bee gut | host: Apis mellifera | place: Switzerland:Lausanne | collected 2017-01/2018-02 | reverse complement strand
TCCCAATCAGGGCAGGCGGTTGACCACTTCATTGTGTGTTGTCGACCGCGAGATGTGGCATCTTGCGTGGCGCGTAAATGTCTTTAATATTTTTTGCCCTCTCACGCATAGATTTTTTATTTGCGTTTGATTTTTAATCAAAACCAAGTTTTATTTTTTAATCAACAAAAACAACAAGTTATAGGATTTTTAAAAATGGCTAGTGGCGGTTATCGTGCTGGTGCTGGTCGCCCGCGTGGCTCCACCAGTAAAAAGCTATCAAAAAAAGACGTTAAAGCGGTCAAAAAAAGCGCGAAAACTACAGGAATGACGCCGCTTGAATATATGCTCGCCGTCATGAACAGTACGGAAGCGGATGACGAACGGCGCGACCGGATGGCTATAGCGGCTGCTCCTTATGTCCACGAAAAAGCGGCTGACAAAAAACTCGGCAAAAAAGAACAAAAGCTTGAGGCGGCAAAAAATATTAAAGACATTTACGCGCCACGCAAGATGCCACATCTCGCGGTCGACAACACACAATGAAGTGGTCAACCGCCTGCCCTGATTGGGAAAAACGCATTGTAAACAGGGAAAGCCTCATTCCCTTTGAACCGCTTTTCCCAGAACAAGCAAAACGCGCTCTTGATATTTTCAAGAGCCTGAAAATGGTAGATGTGTTGGGGCAGCCAACGTTTGGAGAAGCTTGTGCGCCTTGGGTTTTTGATTTTGTCGCCGCAATTTTTGGCGCATACGATGAAAATACCGGGAAACAACTTATAAATGAGTTTTTCCTACTAATCAGCAAAAAGAACGGTAAGTCGACGATAGCCGCCGCTATCATGATAACCGCATTAATTTTGAATATGCGCCATTCGGCCGAACTGCTTATTCTGGCGCCAACGAAAGAAGTGGCTGACAACTCATACAAACCGGCGTCTGATATTGTAAAGGCCAGTCCCGAACTTTCACGATTTTTAAAAACATCGGACCATATACGCGAGATCAAGCATTTGAACACAAATGCGACATTGAAGGTCGTTGCGGCGGAAAATGATACGGTTACTGGCAAAAAAGCATCGTTTGTTCTGATAGATGAACTTTGGCTGTTCGGGAAAAAAGAAAAAGCCGACAATATGCTCAAGGAAGCGACCGGTGGTTTAGTGTCGCGTCCGGAAGGTTTCGTGATTTATCTCTCGACACATTCTGATAACCCACCGGCCGGAGTATTCAAAAAAAAATTAGAAGAATTCCGCAATATTCGTGACGGGGTAGTCGTGAATAATCGGGCGCTTGGTATCCTGTATGAATTCCCGAAGCGGTTTTTGCAAAATGAAGATTATCTGAACCCAGACAACTTTTACATTACCAACCCAAGCTTAGGCTATTCTGTCGATGCAGAAGACCTCTTGTCAAAATTGAACAAAGAAACAGACGAACAAGGCCGCCGTGTCTTCCTGGCGAAACATTTGAACGTGGAAATCGGACAAGCTCAACGGGGTGACCGGTGGGTTGGGACAGAATTTTGGCAACGCCAAACAGACGAAACATTAACATATGACAGTTTGATGGAACGGTCGGAAGTCGTTGTCGTCGGTATTGATGGCGGCGGTCTTGATGATTTGTATGGGCTTTCGCTGATTGGCCGCGACAAACATACGAAACACTGGCTTTCATGGTCCCATGCATGGGCACATGAGAGCGTTTTACAACGGCGGAAATCTATCGCTACAGTTTTACTTGATTTTGAACAAGACGGCGATCTTACAATCGTAAACGACAGCCTGAATGATATTTCTCAGATCGTTGCAATCATTAACGACGTGAAAGCCCGTGGTCTGCTCGCTTGTGTTGCAGCCGACCCCGCTGGCCTTGGCGAGCTTATCGAAAATCTGGCGGAATTAGACATAACTCCGGAGAATAAGCAGCTCATTGGAGTACCGCAAGGTTTCGGCATGATGAACGCGATCAAGACCACTGAACGCAAAGTCGCGGGTGGCACGTTCTGGCATGCCAAAAGCGCAATGATGAATTGGTGCGTCGGCAATTTGAAGATTGAACCCACAGCGACTGCAATCAGGGCGACCAAACAGAACGCGGGCGACGCGAAGATAGACCCCGCGATGGCAATGTTTGATGCTGCAACGGTTATGAGCCGAAATCCGGCTGCCCCTGGCACGTCTATTTACGAAACTCGCGGAGTACTGGTTATTTAGATGAAAATTTTTGACATATTCCGCAAAAACAAAACGTCTGCGAACGTTCGACCGGCAAATATTGCCGACGGTGGGTTCTTTTTCGGGTTCGATGACCCACGGTTTAAAGATTGGATCCGTGGTGGTGGCACGCATCCTGTTGAGGCCTCGAAAGCATTAGAAAATACGGCGGTTTTCCGTAGCATTTCGCTGATTTCATACGCCATCGCGATGTTGCCAATCCATGTGATTAACGCACAAACAAAGGAAAAAGCGGTCGACGACAGTTTATACCAGTTGTTACACACGCGGCCGAACGACTGGCAGACTTCGTTTAATTTTCGCCAGTATATGCAGCGAAACGCGCTTATCTATGGAAATGCATATGCATTTGTAGTCCGTTCAATGGGGCGTGCCATTCGGTTAGTTCCCCTTGATCCGGACAATGTGACCGTGAAACAAAATGATGACTGGACGGTTGAATATCATTACTCCCCGCCGAATGGTGCGACACGGGTTTTAAAACCAGAAGACGTTTTGCATATTTATGCGGATAGCAAGGACGGCATCACCGGGACGTCATTGGTAAGTGTAGCTGCTAAATCAATCAATCTGGCTAGCGAAATTGAAGCCGCACAATTAAATTTTTTCAAAAACGGAATGTTGCTTGGCGGATTGTTCAAAATTGATAAGACTTTGTCGCCAGAAGCCTATGAGCGGCTCAAAAAGTCGATTAACGAGCAGTATAGCGGCTCAAAAAATGCGGGAAAATGGATTGTTGGAGAAGAAGGCGCGACTGCACAACAATTCACTAGCTCGGCAAAAGACAGCCAACAACTCGAAAGCCGCCGTTTGCAAATCGAAGAGATCGCACGCGCATTTGGTGTGCCTCGCCCGCTTTTGGGGCTTGATGATACGTCATGGGGCACCGGAATTGACGTATTAGGCCAGATGTTTGTCCGTTATGCTCTGAACCCGTGGTTCTCTGTCTGGGAACAAGCAATCAAAAGGTCCTGCATGAATGATGAACAACGCAAATCGTTGGATGTGAAATTCAACGCCGGAGGATTGTTGCGCGGTTCAATGAAAGATCAATCGGAATTCTTTGCAAAAGCACTTGGTTCGGGCGGCCACCAGCCGTGGATGGATTATGACGAAGTCCGAGACACAATGGATTTACCGAAGAAATACATTGCTCCTAACGCACTTACCCAGCAGAAAGGCACAGATCAGTGAGCTTGAAACAACTACCTCGCATTGAAGCCATTGCGCCTGCAAAAATATGCGCATTCGAGCAAGACGTGCGCACACTCGACCGTTGGAACGCCAACGTAATAACGAATGACGCCAGCGATAATACGATCAGTGTGCTTGACGTTATTGGAGCCGACTACATTAGCGGCGAAGGCGCCACAGCGAAGCGCATAGCGGCTGCGCTAAGGTCGATCGGCAATAAGGATGTTATTGTAAACATTAACTCGCCGGGCGGTGATTTCTTTGAAGGTGTAGCGATCTATAATTTGCTGCGGGAACACCCCGCAAAAGTAACAGTGCAGGTGTTAGGTCTTGCGGCAAGTGCTGCGTCAATTATTGCAATGGCCGGAGATGAAATTTTAATCGCAAAATCAGCATTTCTCATGATCCACAACGTGCTTGTTGTCGCAATGGGGAACCGGTTGGATTTATCCGATGCTATAGCCACGATGGAACCGTTTGATGACGCGTTAGCTGGTGTTTATGCAGACCGGTCGGGAAAAAACAAAGCAGAAATCGCTAAATTGATGGACGCGGAGACGTGGTTCAACGGAGAAGACGCAATCAAAAACGGCTTGGCCGACGGAATTCTTCCATCTTCAAAAGTAAAAGAAGATAAAACGAAGGCAAGCGCGAACAATGCGATTAACGCGACGCGACGAGTTGACACGCTTCTTGCCCAAAATGGACTATCTCGGAGCGAACGCCGTTCGCTTATCGCGAGTATGAAACACGGTACGCACGACGCTACCGTAAACGGCACGCACGACGCTGCTGCTGAAACTGAAATAACCGCCGGTTTGGTCCGGCTACTCGAAACAATCCAATCTTAACTTAAGGATTATAACATGAACAAACATGTACAACCGTGCGTTGCTCGCGGGATCCTATCCGTGCGCGCTGAAACAACTACAACTGCGCCAGCTCAAGCGGAAGACAAACCGACGAATATCAACGACGCTATCGAGCAAATAAACAAGGCGTTTACTGAATTCAAAGCAGAAAATGACAAAAAAATTGCTGATTTGCAAAAAGGGAAAAGCGACGTTGTCCAGGATGAAAAGCTGGAGGGGATTAACGCCGATCTGTCGAAATTATGTACGGCAATCGACGAACTAAACGCTAAACAGGCGCTTGCGGCGATTTCAAAGGGCGGAGGCACACCTGACACCCCGGAAATGGCCGAATTCAAGGCCAATTATGAAAATTGGTTCCGGACGGGTTCCGATGAGGAAAAGATCAAAGCGGCCTATCGTACGGGCGGTGTAATGGCCGCGATGAGTACCGGTTCCGATGCCGACGGCGGCTTTACCGCACCGGTTGAATGGGACCGAACTATTACGGACAAGCTAAAGGTAGTAACGCCAATGCGTCGCTACGCATCCGTTCAAAACGTAAAGGGGCAAGGTTTTAAACGCTTGTTCAATCTCCACGGTGCAACATCTGGATGGGTTGGCGAAACTGACCCACGCCCCGAAACCGGTACACCTTCCTACGCCCAACGTGAGTATAAATTCGGGGAAATTTACGCGAACCCCGCAATCTCCCAGTCGCTGCTTGAAGATAGCGAAACCAACATCGCTGAATATTTGACTAGCGAAGTGGAACAAGAATTCGCCGCACAAGAAGGCATTGCTTTTATTTCCGGTAATGGCATACGCAAGCCAAAAGGTGTGTTGATGTATGACAAAGCATCAGAAGACGCTTTGCCAGAAAACGAGCGGCATCCGTTCGGCCCCGTTGGCGAAGTTATCACAGGTTCTGCTTCGGACATCACCTCTGATGGGTTGATCGACCTTATCCATGATATTCCCTCCGAACGTGTGACCGAAAACTCGGCATTTTTCATGAACCGGCAAACTCACGCCAAAATCCGAAAAATGAAAGATGGACAGGGAAATTATCTCTGGCAGCCGCCGTTCCAAGCACAGCAACCCTCTATGATTTTAGGCTATGCAACGCATGAAATGGTTGGCATGCCTGACGTCGCGGCTAACACAATCCCGATCATTTTCGGTGACATGGCTATGGGATATCGTATCTTCGATAGGCGCGGAATTTCCGTGTTGAGGGATCCTTACACACAGAAGCCGTTCGTATTGTTCTACACGACGAAAAGAGTTGGTGGTGGTTTGTGGAACAGCGAGTATCTCCGCTATCACCGCGTTGCTGCTTGACAATTTTGTCTTTCTACCGGGCGGCATCCCCTGCCCGGTAATCTGATTTCCTAATTCACGGAGAAAAAAATGAAGTTTGTGAAACCTTTTGTCGGCGCGACTGGTGGCTCCCCGTTCCCCACGATCTTTAATATTGGCGACGAATGCCCGCCAGATTTGATCGCGGCCGCGCTGGAAAAGAATGCTGTGGAAGGAGAGGAAAAAGAAGCCTCTAAACCCGCAAAAAAAGAAACGCCTAAATCAGTGGAAAAAGAAGCCTCTAAACCGGATAAAAAAGAAGACGCTGAGCCGACAGAACAATCGGAACAGACAAGTCCGAAAAACAATAAGGCCTAAGAGAGATGACGCCAATACGTGTCAAACCACCATCCGGCCTTCCTGTTTCGCTTGATGAATTGAAAAAAGCTGCCAATGTTGATTTTCCCGATGATGACGTATTGTTAGAAACATATCTTAACGCCGCCGTTGAATATTTGGACGGATGGAACGGCATATTAGGCCGCGCAATTCTTAAACAAACGTATGAATTAACTATCAGTGAGTTGTGCGGCAGGCTGATAGACATCCCCTTCTCGCCGATCAGCGACTTGGCGATAACATACTCCCGCGATGGCAATGTTTGCACAGTATCGACAGACGATTACAGAATTGTAGCTACAGTAAATGGCACCGAGATTTATTTAAACCAAACCGAACCGCTTTTGGTGCCATTAACAGTAACATTCACGACTGGTTTCGGGGATGACGCGAAAGACGTTCCGAACGCTATTAAAGTCGCAATATTGCTACTCGCCTGCCATTGGTATGAGCACCGCGAGGCAACCACAAGCACGGTGCAAACTAAACTGCCTTTTGCTGTCGACGCGCTAATCGCTCCGTACCGGAGAATTTGTTATTAAAAGGACAAAAAATGGCTAACGGAGCAGCTTCATTCATCTGTAATTTTGCATTTTTTGCCCGTGAAAAGGTGAACGATGGCATGGGTAATACCAGGGGGAAATGGGTTCCGAAGTTTACCACGAAAGCAGCCATAACATTTCGCCAAGGGAGTGAAACCGTGCAGGCAGCGAGACTTGAAGGAAAACAGCCTGCATTTCTCACAATCCGCAGCTTTCACGCCGCGAAAGAGATAACGACGGAATGGTGCTGTTGCGATGCGAGAGAAACAACATTCGATGCTGCTAAAGGCAAGTTTGGCGGGCGTGTTTACAACATTCGGGCAATCAATCGCGACCCGATAACCCGCCAATATTATCGTCTCACCATTGAGAGCGGCGTCGCGGTCTAGGAAAAGCTCATGTGGATAAAAATAACTGCTCCATTCCAATGGAAGCCGAACGCGCGGCAGATTTATGTTTACAAAGTCGGCAATAGCTATTCAGTGACACATACCTGCGGAAAGCTTGCGATTGACAGCGGTTGTGCTGTTAAAATCACTGCGCCCAGCAAAAGCGAACGTGCAAAATGGGCTACAAAGTAACACTGCTTGGCCGTGCCCGTTTAGAACGCCGTCTCAATGCCATACCAAAAGCGACAAAAGACCTCGTGAAAAAGGACATGGAGCAAATAGCGCAGCAGATTGTCGACAAAATGAAAGCGATTGTGCCAGTTGACACTGGGGAATTGCGTAATTCAATCGGCTGGACGTGGGGACGACCGCCGAAAGGATCTACTGCTTTCGCGGTGGCAAAAAACACACTTGGCAACGAGATGACTTTAACGATTTATGCAGGCAATGAAGCAACGCTTGTCAGAAGCGCGAATGGCCGTCGGCCTTATTTGCAGAAAGCATGGATAGTCGAGTTTGGCACATCCAGAACACCTGCCCAACCTTATTTCAGACCGGTCTGGAAGACGGAAAGAAAACGGGTGAAGTCGAAGGTGCGTAGTGCTGTGCGCAAAGCAGTAAAGGCGACACAATGATGAAAGCTGCTACCAGCGAATTGCAAAAGGTCATCATTCAAACGCTTTCAGATGATGCGGACGTGAAAGAAATCGTTGATGGCCGTGTTTTCGACAGCGTTTCAAAGGAAGCTGAATTCCCGTACGTTTCGCTCGGACCAATGACCAGCGACACGACACTCGCGGATTGTCTGGAACTCGATAACATCTCGATACAAATAGACGTTTGGTCGCGGGATGTCTCTTCCGAAGAAATGAGAGAACTCGCCAATGCAGTGCGGCGGGCTCTAACGAAATCCGATCTAACATTGGAGAAGAACGGCCTCGTCCTTTTTAACCATGAGAACACGCGTGAATTGCGCGACCCGGACGGTCTGACATCTCACGCAGCCGTCAATTTCGAAGCGGTCGTGCAACGTTTCGATTAATAACCACCCCACATTTTAACAACCAACAGCCGCCTTTCCAGTGCGGCTTTTTTTATGGAGAAAAATATGGCTCAAGCGACCACTATCAAGGGCGGCAAGGTTCGCGTTTTTATCGGAAATGATGCGGATCCGATCGTTTATTCAAACCCTTGCGGACTAACGTCTCGATCAATCAATTTTAACAAAGCCACATCTGACGAACGAATTCCCGATTGTGACGACCCGGACAAAGTGGACTGGCTAGGACGCAATGCTACAAGCCTTTCAATTGACATTGACGGAGAAGGCGTACTAGCCACTCAAAGCATGTCAACGTGGTATGGTGCATGGCAAAGCGTTGACCCCGTGCCTGTAAAAATCGAGCTAGAATTTCCGGATAACACGTTCACATGGACCGGTAAAATGCAAGTTGATGCGTACAAACTGACAGCCCAAAATGGAGAAACAGTTAAGGCGTCAATTAGCATGAAGAGCGACGGTGAAATGGTTATGGCTAAAACACCGACTGCACAAAAAAGCGGTGATTAAACATGGCGAATAGAAGCGGTAAGATTTCGTTACCTTTTGGCGACGACACCCATGTCTTCAAGCTTGGCTATGGACAATTGAAAGAGCTTCAAGACACCGTCGATGCTGGCCCTTTTGTTATTTTCGACAGTCTCCTCAAAAACACATGGAAAATCGAATACATTCGAGAGACAATCCGGTGTGGGCTTGTTGGTGGCGGAATGTTGGGCATCGACGCAATCCGCATGGTGAAAACATATGTCGAAGACGTGGAAAGCTACCCAATCCGAGCCAACGTTTTGATAGCGGCTGCCATTCTTAATGCTGCACTCATGGGCGCACCGGAAGAAGAAGTCGGAAAAAAAAACGAAAAGGCGGGGGCGAAAACATCGCGCCGCTCAAAAAAGGAAAAATAAGATTTGCACAGCTATACGGAGCCGGAGCCGTAATGGGCTTTTCGCCAGCCCAGATTGACGCAATGTCTATCTGGGAATTCGATGCGGTTCTGGATGGCTGGATTGATGCAAATACACCGGAAGACGAGAAAAATAACCGATTAACGGACGAAGAAAGCGAAATGCTGATCGCTGATTTGATGGCATACCAAGGGCGATAATTTAAATACCCCCCCCATTAGATAATATAACCGTTTGCAGGATAAATGATGACCCCTTGCTGCACTAAGGATTTATTACCCGCCCACTAGATAACATTAGACCAAACCGGAAAATTTCCGGCTTGGCCTTGTAACAGATTAGAAAATGCGGTCAAGCCGCAACCGCATAATAGAGTTGTTCTTTATACGGTACGTTGTAACAGATTATAAAACACGTTCAAGCCGCAACTGTTTATCTTTAATTGTCGGAAAATCCGATATTATAAAAACGAAACAAACAAGGCTTATGAAACATTGAAAAACTGATTGCAGAGGGTGTCCCCAATTTTGGGGAGACCCCCTATCGAACACGATAACATACTGAAAAATAAAGTCGTCCATAATTGGACGGCCAAGTACGTAGAAAACGGCTAAAAAACTTTAGCTCATTTTTGAGCAAAAGTTGTGGTTAGTCACCAAAAAACAGAAGGACAGGTGAGTACAACACTATGATTTTAAATAAGAAAAAGACTTTTACTCATTTTTGAGTAAAAGTGGTAGTCGACAAAAATTGAATTAAAAGACGAGTACAAAACTACAATTTTGCGAAAGAACAATAGATAGGGAGTTTTTTGGAAAATACCAAAAAACCTAAAGGGGAGTGTCTATCGAGAGGCTCATCAAAATTGGGCACCCCCCCTTATTACAATTTACCCCCGCAAAACCGGTTAAAGAATGGAGATGGAGCGTCTCTCCAAAATTGGAGAGACGGTATAGAGCATAACAATCAAGGTTTCCCGAATACCGGAAATTTGTTTTTAAAATGTAATATCTTTATCAAGTTAGTCAGACGACGAGCTATTCGGGACACGTAAAAGTTCTCTCCATTTAGGAGGTGTCACATGTGCAGTTTTTAAGACATCTTCCATTGCTTGCCCCGCCGCCCAATAGTCATTTTGTCTGTTTTTGTCATCAATTTCTACAAACTCTTCAATTTTATCCCATAAAACAGAAATATAAATTCGTCGAAAATTGCTGCTATCAACGTTTCTATAGAAGAAAGGCCAAAATTTATCGGTAAAACGAAATAATCTTTCCTCTTCATAGGTTGGCCGAAGCGTTTTATTCATTGCAATACGAAGGGTTCGAATACCTTCCTCTACATCCCAAAAGTGTTGCCAATTAACATCTTTATGAATATCATCATCATAAAATGTGGCTTGATCTGCTGTATCCTGAATTGATCTTTCAAAGACCGTAGTTATCGTTTGTCCCCTTAACCTCGATATGAATTCCACCATAAATCTAGTTTTAGGGTCGAGACGAAGTGTAAGAGTCTCACTTTTAGCCGGTTTTTTTGCCATTTTAACAATGCCCCAGATTAACTGACCTTTTTGCTTACGAGTATTTTATATGCACTTAAAATTATTTGCAAATATGTATTGACAATTACGTAAATTTTCATTCATATTTGCACTGCAAATGATTTCATTTTCTGGTAAAGGAATTACAATGAAAGTTGAAATAGTACATAAAAAAGAAAAACTACCAGCACGTTTCATGGCACAGTTCACAGACGACGAAGCCTATCAGATGGATGTATGGGGTTTAAAAAACAGAGTACACCAAAGAAGTAAAATTCTACGTGCTCTAGCACTGAAAGGTTTGGAGGCAACAAAATATGATACAGCCTCCTGAAAATGAAAATGGTGTGTGTTTGCAGCGAAACAATACCACACACCATAATGTTAAACAAAGACAGAAAAGGATTTCTGCGATGTCTGCTCCTCTATATAACACATTTCCCATCGTTTCCAATGGTAAAATTGGTGGACAACAAATTCAAACCGTCGATGCTCGCGAGTTGCATGCGTTTTTAGAGGTAAAAACATCATTCAATGATTGGATAACCAGACGAATACAAGACTATGATTTTGAAGAAGAAAAAGACTTTAGCTTATTTTTGAGCAAAAGTGATGGTGGCCGTCCAACGAAAGAATATGCTATCAGCCTTGATATGGCAAAAGAGCTTGCAATGGTTGAACGAAATGAAAAAGGTAAACAGGCAAGACAATATTTCATTGAGTGCGAGCGCCGCGCAAAAGACCCTGTTGCGGCATTAAATGATCCTTCAACATTAAAAAATCTGCTTTTGGATAATGTCGAGAAGGTCATTGCTTTAGAAGCACATATCAAAGCTAATGAACCCAAAACTACATTTTTCGATAAATATGTAAACGCTGATGGGCTGTACGGTTTGCAAAATGCTGGAAGAGCTTTGTCATGCCGACCAAATCTCTTCGTCAGATGGCTTAAAGAAAACTATTTATTTTACCAAGGAAGCAATTTGGTCGCTCGGGTTCAATATATACAAATGGGTATTTTTGAAGTCAAAATGACTATCGTAGACGATAAAGCGCGGGCTCAAACATATATAACCCCAAAAGGTATTGAATATCTTTCAAAGCGCATACCTGACAGCGTTAGATTTCAGGGTGCGGCATAAATTTTAAATAATCGGGCTAGTCAAGAGCACCACCTCTTGCCCAGCCCTAACCGAAACGAACCTGCGTAAGGAAGGAGGCTCGAATGGCTAACGTTGCCAATAGCATGTATTACGGCAGAAACACAACTGTCGAGAACAAACAGATTTATGTTGTCGACGCCAAGCGACAAGTCGCCAATGATGTGCTTGACCCTATTCTGATTGTTATCAAGAATTATTACGCCGCTATGGAAGAGTTTAACTCTCTACCGGAGGACGACGATAACGATGCTTCCGAATACACTTGGCTGCCTTGGTGGAACCTTATCAAAGATTGGGATAGGCCAATCTTAACAGCGGAAGGTGCCATTGCTGCTATTGATTTAGCCAATGAGCAGATACGAGACAATAGCTATAGCGAAATCGTTGAACCGCTGCTGAGCGCGGTAAAAAAATACCTCAACAAACAGACTAGAAAATGCGGTTAGTCCGTGACTAAGAAATTGCATAATAAAGGGGCGCAGTTGCGCCCCCGCTAATTGTCATGCCCGAGATTAGTTTTATCTTTCGGCACAGGATAGTAATCTAATTTTGAAAGGTACTGATAGGCATCCCTAATCCATAATCGTCTATCGGCTAGCTCTTTCCCAGCGGCCTCAAGCTTTTTATGGTAACTTTCGTAACCCGGATCGCCCGATTTCAATTTAAGATATTCTATGTCGCGTTTTACTTTCGCTACTGCTTCCTCGGCCCCTTTATCGGATAGAATTAGTTCATAATTATTTTCGCTATTGAGCTCAAAACGACAAAAAACACTTTGCATCGGTTCCGATAAATTTTTTACATTTCCGAAACTTAAAAAAACGAGATTTCCAGAGACGTCGGAAGCAAATAGTTTGTATACAGGCGGTCGATAAATTGCCCCCTCGGTGAGCATACACACTTTAAAAGCTGGGTCATTTTTACTTTCTCGCTTTGGCTTTTGCTTTGAATAAGCAGGCTGAAGAACAAGAGCGCAAACCAAAAAAGAAACCAATATTCTGAACATTACCCTCTCCCCCAAAAAATAACGAGGCTCAAAATGGCAGACGACTTGCAACGCATGATTGTGCAGATTTCAGCAGACGTCCGAGACTTTGAAAAGTCAATGGCAAAACTTGAAGGAATGGCGAATTCCACTTTTAAAGCCATAACTAGACAAGCGCGAGAAAACAGCAAAGCTCTTGATAACGTTTTTAAAGAACTTGGAAACAAAGCTTCGGCCTCGCTCGCTGCCATTGGTGCGGCGGTTGGTACAAAAGAACTTATCGGACTTTCCGACACATGGACGACGTTAAGCAATAAAGTGGCAGCTGTCAGCCAATCGACCGGCATGCAAGCTCGTTCAATGTCGGATTTGGTCAAAGGAGCGGATGAAGCTCGGTCGGGTATTGAGGCTTACACAGACCTTTACGCAAAACTGATGAGATCAGCTTCCGGCGTGGCAAAGAATGAGGAAGAAATCGCAAGGGCAACTAACATTGTTTCAAAAGCCTTTGTGGCTGGTGGTGCAGCTGCATCGGAACAGGCGGCAGCGGTCTTGCAGCTCGGCCAAGCTTTAGCTTCCGGCAATCTACAGGGCGATGAACTCCGGTCAATCCGTGAGAATGCGCCGCTTTTAGCAGAAGCAATTGCCAATGAATTCAATACTACAATTGGCGGATTGAAAGATTTAGGAGCGGAAGGAAAGCTCACAACCGACCGAGTTTTTAAAGCGATTTTAGAGGCTGGCAACTCGATTGAACAACAATTTGCTGCGACAAGCGCAACAATGGCTGACGGATTTACCCGCATTCGGAATGCCCTCGTCGAATTTGTCGGCATCGGTGGACAGGCATCGGGTGTGAGCCAAAGTGTGACGCAAGGGTTGATGTTGATCGCTGATAACTTTGGCAAGGTTGCTGATGCAGGAATGATCGTTGTTGGTGTTTTGGCGGGACAGCTTGTCGGCCGTTCCTTGCCTGCCCTTATAGCCAAATTTGCTGATGCCGGTGTTTCGGCTAAGAAGTTTTTTGAAGCATTAAAAGCAGCACAGTCGCTTGGCGGCGTACTGACCGCAATCGGCGGGGCAGGCCCGCTCTTCGCGTTAGGTGGTGCAGTTGTGGGCGGTGCGGCATTACTCGCGATTAACGACTACATGCAGAAATCGGCCGCAGCAGCCGAGCGAACAAAGGCATTAAACCAAGAGCTTCAAGCCCTTGGTTTGGTGTCAAATACCTCACAAAAAAGCATAGACGAGTTGGCGGCTTCAACGAACAAAATTGGCAGTGCCGAAAATATTCGCCGCATCGGGATGATTAAGGAAGAAATCAGCCGATTGACGAACGGCAGCATGTTTGGAACCGAGGACGAGCTTACGTCTATTCTGTCACGTGCACAGAAGCTGAACGTGAAGGGCGATGATGCCAAGGCACTGGTAGCGATTAAAGAATATATTGAGCTAGTGAAAAAAATACCGTCGGCCGCTGTCCGGGGCGAAGAGGTTATGCAAAAGCTTCGTGACAGTTTGGACTTGACCGAGCCAATGACTAAAATGACCTATGAAGTTCAAAACACCATGACCACAATACGCGGTCTCATTATTGACGCACAAATCAAGGGCGAAGACCTCATTTCTCCGGCAGTAAAAGAGCAAGTGGAGGCTTTTCGCGATGCCTTTAAAGACGTTTTGGACAGTTCTGATGCTTTCAGCGACGAAACAAGAGCCCAGCTTTTAGAATTTTGGGATGAGTTCGCGAGGGGCGAGATTTCGGCCGAAGAACTTAAACAAAAATTTCAAGAGCTGGGAGCCACATATGCATTAATACAGAACAAGCTTTATCCTGCCTTTCAAAATCTCACCGCCGAACTCGGTAACGTCAAAGCCGCTGCTGACGAGGTGCGGGAAAGCGTGGCAAAACTCACCGAAATAAAATTTTCGGAGATCGTTTCGCAATCGCCCTCTGGCGCTTATTTTGACCAGTATGATAAAGATCAGACAGCACAGGCGGAATATCAGAAAAAGGTCGAAGAACGTGCGAAAAAAACCGCTAAACAATTAAAATTAGAGCAGGAACTCGACAGGCAAAAGACACAGTACGAAAAGGACAATGGCGCGGGTTCATGGGACAGAGTGCCATATAAAAAACAGTTGGAATATGCAGAAACGACAATAAAAGGCGACGAAGCACGCAAAGAAGCGTCCAAAAAGCCGAAACAGCCAAAAGAGCCAAAAGAAAGCGATTACGAACGCGTAACCAAGAACCTGAACGAACGCACAGAAACAATCAAAGCGGAAACGGCCGCGCAGGCACAGCTCAACCCGTTCGTTAATGATTATGGGTTCGCTGTTGAGAAAGCCAGAGCAAAGCAAGAGCTTCTCAACGCTGCTATGAAGTCGAAAATTCCAATCGACGATCAAGCAATCGCCAACATGGATGAAATCGCGACAAAACTCGCGACAGCTTCTGCCGAAAGTGCCAAATTGGCCGAAGCCCAAGAAAAGATGCGGCAGAGGCTCGAGGCGATCAAAGACGTCTCAAAGGATTGCACGCGCACGTTTATAGACGGCATGATACAAGGCAAAAACGCGACAGACGCGGCCGGTGACGCGATTATGCGGTTGGGGCAACGGCTGCTCGATGCCGGTCTCGACGCTATTTATGACAAAGTATTTACCGTCCAAGGCAATAAAACAAGTTCGGGCGGATTTTTAGGCGGCATTGGCAAACTGTTTGGCTTCGACGATGGCGGATTTACCGGAAATGGCGGAAAAAATGATCCGGCTGGCATCGTACATCGCGGCGAATACGTCTTCTCTCAAGATGCCGTGAAAGCCATTGGCGTAGAAAATCTCGAAGCAATGCACAACCGCTTGAAAGGCTATTCCGGAGGGGGGTTAGTCGGCGGGGGCATTCCAGCAATGCGGATGCCGCAAATACCGACCGCTGCAAGCCTGCGCAATATGCGCGACGCAAAGGCACAGAACACCGGTGTGCATATAACATTTGGCTTTTCGGCTGATAACAACGGCAATATCAAACCGTTTGTTGAAAAAGTTTCACAGCAGATCATGTCAAGCGGCATTGAACAATATGACCGCGTTCTCGATCATACTGTAGGCGTCAAGCTTGCAAATGGTCGCGCCATGGGAAGGTTTGAATAATGGTCTCATTCCCCCGTGCCCTTCCAGATATAAAATTCATAAACGCGGATTTTGAGCTTCAACGTTTTGTCTCGGCAGCCAAATCCGGCGGACAGCTTATCAATATAATCGAATATGCCGCACCTTGCTGGAAATTCACAGCGAAGACCGGTTCTTTACGCTATTCCGACGGACAAATGGTCAATGCGTGGTTGGATAGTTTCCAAGGCGGATTGGGAGCGGCATTAATACGCCATCCTCACTATTGTTGCCCACGAGCGCATATTCATAATCACGGGGCAGAAACGCGCCATGGGAAATTGGCAGCCATTAACAATGGTAACGAGTTAACTGTTGCTACTGTAAACGCCGGTCTTATCTTGTCAGCTGGCGATTATGTATCGCTTCAATATGATAAATATTATGCGCTCACTCGTGTTGTTGATGCGTGGGGCGACGGGACAAACAGAACAATTGTGGTCGAACCAAATCTGCCCGCTTACATTCAAGCGGGGGCGTCGGTCTTATTCGACCGAGCCGAATTATTGACGCGGCTCGACACAACTAGCGTGACACAATGGTCTCGTGACAATCCGAACGTTTCATTCACATTTATTGAGAGCCGGTTATGAGGTCATTATCACCAGACGTGCTTGACCTGCTAGATAAAGGGCGGGTGGTCATACGTGGCATGATACGCTTTGATTTCAGCCAAACATACGGGTTTTGGACTGGTAACGCGGATTGGCTCTACAATGGAGTGACCTACGTTCCAGGCGGCATCATTAACGTGTCAGCCCTGCCCGCCCAAATGGGCTTCGAGAGCCAAGGTCTGGAATTGTCACTTGCTTGCGCTCCATCTAATGGTCTCACGCCTGAAATTTTGGCGACGATTGAAACTGAAATCTACCATCAAAAACCCGTCACAATTTCCGACGCATTTTTCCATCCCGACACTAACGCGTTGCTTTTCGTCGAGCCTCTTTACCGTGGCTATGTAGACACGGTTGAACATGAGATGGGCAGCAATGGGCACCTAACCATGCGTTGCGAAAGCCGCGCGGTCGACAACGGTAAAACCGGCTATCGGGTTCGGTCGAATGCCGACCAACAATTGATAAAGCCTGATGACAATTTTTTCCAATACGTGGAAAGCGCCCAAAAAGAAGAGGTCTATTGGGGCGCTGTAAAAACGAAAAGTTGAGGCTCTGATGCGAATAAACGGTTGGGAAGATGCACTGGCAAGTGTGATCGAAAAACACGCGAGCCAGCCGCTGATTTATGGCGTTTCCGATTGCGGGCAATTAGCAGCAGACGCCGTTTTTGCTGTGACCGGCACAGATGTTTTTTCGGACTATCGCAAATATAAAACAGAAGTCGGAGCGCGGCGGATATTGCAAAAAGCCGGTTGCAAAGATCTATCTGATCTTTTTACCAAGTTTTTTACGCCAATACACCCGTTTTTAGCCAAACGTGGCGATATTGGCATTGTCGACCAGAACGGCAACATTTGTGCGGGTGTTTTTACCGGAATCGGCTTTGCATGCAAGTCAGAAACCGGCATTTTTTACCTTGGCATTGACGCGGTTCATCAAGCTTTTTCAGTGGGTTAATTCATGTCAGCTATTGTAGGCGCGGTAAGTGCAATTGCGGGAGTAATTGGCGGTGCTGGTTCTTTTTTCGGAAATCCGCTCGTAAAAATAGCGGGTGGCATAGCTTTACAGCTTCTTGGAAGCAAGGCGAAAAAAAAGAAAAAAAGCTCGTCGTCATCGTCCAAACAAGCATCTGGAACGCAACTGGATACGACTGTAGGTGGCAGCCAGTCGCGCGAAATTGGGACTGGACTGTTTGCAACCGCAGGGCAAGAGATTTCACCCGCGATTACATTCGGGCCTGAAAACAAGACGGCTGTTAAAGTAATTCTTCTATCGGATTTTCGCATTGATGGCGTCAACCGCGTTGCGATCAACAATATCTGGTGCGATCTAACAGGTGATAATAATACGGAGCGTGGTTTTAACGTAACGGGCGAAACGAGCGCATTTGTCCGGATAAAACTTTATAAAGGAGACCCAAACCAGTCAGCCGACGCGTATCTTGTAAAAAATTCGGGTGGCAGGTGGACAGCCAATCACAAAGGAGCAGGCCTTTCCTACGCCATTGTGTCGGTAGATTATGACGCCGAAAAGATGACATCCTTTCCGACGTTTCTGTTCGAGTGCAGAGGCGTTGCCTACGACCCGCGTTTCGACAGTTCAGTCGGCGGTAACGGTTCACAGCGGTATGATGACACCTCAACGTGGCAGTACAGTGATAATCCAATCGTGCAGGCATATACTTATTCGCGCGGCTATCATATCAACGGGCAGTTGATTGCCGGAAAAGACATGCCTAGCCGAGATTTGCCACTGCCCGCTTGGATTGCCGCAATGAACGTTTGCGATGAGACAATCGCAGCGGAAAGCAATCAAAAAAGGTATCGAGCTGGCGCTATTTTCGTTGCAGACGGTAATGTTTCGCACCGAGACAATCTGCAACCACTTTTAGACGCCTGTGCTGGTGATCTGGTAGAACGAGTTGACGGAGACATTCCGCTCGTCGGCATGACACGCCCAATCGTTGCACAGTTAAATGAAGATGACCTGATTGTTGGCGAAAATGCATCGTTCGTCGCGAAACGTTCGCGAAGCGAGCTAATCAATGCCGTTTTTGGTTCTTACAACGAACCGGAAAAAACATGGTCGTCAGTGGCTTATCCCGCGCAAATAGACGTTGCGGCGCAAAATGCCGACGGCGAAAGACATGCGCGGCAGGTGGATTTCAAGGCAGTGTTTTCTGCGCAACAGGCAGCCCGTTTAGCCCAAACACTTGTCAGGGAAAACCGGTTTCAAGCCAAGGCGAATGTCGTTGTTCGGCCACGTTGGGTGGTTCTCGAAGTCGGCGATTGGATTGAGTTTACATTCAAAGACTTTGGCAAACGCATTTATGAGGTGCAAAGCCGGTCGTTAGCACCTCTAGCAAATGGTGCGCGTAACGTTACGCTTTCATTGCAGGAGGTTGGCAGCGGCATTTATGACAATTCCGTTGATATTCCGGAGCTTCCGGCGGTTATTCTGCCCGGCACGCCTGCTCTTCAACAGTTCCCCGATGGATTACGCGTTGTTGCAGCAGCAGCCAAAAGCCCAGAAAACAAGCGAAAAATACCCGTTATCATTGTATCGTGGGACCCGCCTGTTGACATCATTACAGTGCGGGGCGTCCTGATTGAGCTTTGGAAAACCTCGGAACCTGATAGAAAAATCCAGTTCCAAGCACGGCAGCCGCAAAACAGCTATACAATCAGCGGTTGTTTGCTCCCCCACGAAGCGTATTCGATCCGCGCGACAGTCATCCCAGAGCCGTACCGTGTCACGCTCTGGAGCGATACTAAAACAGTTACGACACTTAACGAGGATTACGACACAGATCAGATTTTAAAAGAAGTCTCGGAGCTAAATAAATGGGCGGCTTATGATGCCCGCTCCATGCGTGAAGAAAAAGAATGGATAGGCCTGATTGCTTCTGATGCGACGTCGGGAGGCTATGAATTAAGCCGCTCAATAAAACGTGAACTGACAGTCTCGCTCGGAAAAGCTCGGGCAGAATTCACGGAACAGATAACTGTCGCGGTTAGTAAAACGTCTGCACTTGCAGCCAAGCTTGAGACGTTAGAGGCGGAAGTCAACGGCAATATTGCGACCGCTTTTAATGAAATAAAAGCACAAGTCGATACGATCAATGGGAAAGTCACAGCTACAGCCCAACAGATTTCATTTTTAAATGCGCAAGTCGACAAAGTGTCAGCAAACATCACAATCCGGTCGCAAGTGGTGGCGTCACCAGGTGACAACTGGGCACGTTACACAATTCAGGTTGCAGCCGGTTCGGCAGATAGTTGGTCGACGGGAGCGTTTTACATTGACGTGAAGCCATGGCAGAGCCGCCTCGTTCTGCTTGCCGACCAGGTTGTTATGTCGAACGGCAGCCTCACAGCTCCTCCCTTCACATTCTCAAATGGCCTATTACGGTTGCAAGCGGCCGATATCGGAGATGTTGTAGCGGGCTATATTCACTCGCCGGATAACCGGTTCGTAATAGACCTTAACAATCAACGTATTAGCATAGGTGATTAATGCCAAAACGTTTTCTTTTGACGGCAAACCCGCCCAGAATGATTATATCTAAAGCTGGCTATGAAGCAGCAGCTGACCTAGACGAAGATTGCAAGACCTTTGACAGTAACTGGTTCGGCGGGAATGGTATTAAATGGGTGTTGCGTAAAGATCAATATTTTGACGCGCAAGGCGACACGCCGCCATGGGACGTTTCAACGATGACTATCGACTTCCCGTATGCCTTAAACTACCAGCCCGCTTGTGTAGCTTTTAACTGTTGTTCACCTGCTGGCAGAGATTGGGACAGAGCTGTCATCAAGCCGCACATGATCGTCTGGAACGATAATAAAAGCGTGACAGTGCAAGCACCTTTCGGCGGCGGGTACGGTAAAGATTTTGTGCCAAATTATCCGGGCGCAGTTGGCGGGGAAAACTGGCATTGGGAAAATGGCCGCACGATCTCACTTTTTGTTGTCGTATTTGAAAGCCGCCCAACACAGCCAAGGACAGAAAAAACGAAACGAATTGTCATCGGTTCAAATCCATATGATGGCAGAAAAGGCTTATGGGTTACAGAACCTGGTTGCCGTGCTGGTGACTTAAAAGAACCGCATATCATTTCAAGTGACAACGATTATCTAAAGTTGCACGCGACCGGCATTGTAAAACCGACAGAGAACGGCTCGTCCGGAAGCAAGTTTTGGACAGCAGATGTTTATTTTCCCGCCTTACCTTATTTCCCGATCGTTTTTATTCAACTCGCTGCAAAAGACGTTGGTAAGCGAATTCTTTTCCCATTCGACGATAATGCAAAATGGAATGGTGTCGAAGGGTCGACGGACATTCCAGGTTATAGTTATATTATTTATAAAGACCATGTCCATCTAAGCACACGACCAAGGAATGAAGTCGAAAAATTCGATCTAAGATGCTTAGTTTTCCGCAACCCGTTATGCTGGACACTCTGATGCCGACACGAATTTTAATTGAAAAAGAACATATACGCGTTTCAAAGCCCGGACGCGACGCTTATTCGAACAACGTGGAAGATTTGGTTATCTCGGAGAGCATGGGTATAATGCCCGTTTATATAACCGGCTCGTGCTACCTTACTGGTCGCGATGCCCGATTTTGGGTGAGCTTCCCAAAGCCAATCGTCAACATGCCATACGTCATCATGACGTCGAACGATGGCATCGGCGCCGGACGATATACCTATGGCTTCGAAACAAGCCAAGATGGCGGAGCATATCGCGGCGGCACCATCCGCAATTTTGACGGCAACAGCCGAACGATATGGTACACTATTCTACGCGGTTTTTAATTGAACTTGTACGCAACGCCAAACCGAACGTCATTTGACTTGGTTTCGACATTTCTCTTTTGATAATCAAGAATGAAATCTTTATAACCAAAATCGGTGTAACGATATTCCGCACGAAGAATAATGTGATCGGTCATAGCATAATCAAGTCCGGCTCCCAAAGTATAACCGGTCAGAGTTTTGCTAGATGAACTACGCTCGTCAAACCAGATATCCGTGACGTCACCATAATATCGGTGTTTATACTCTACATCAGTGAAAGCCACGCCACCAGCGATATAAGGCAAGAACCGATCATATGCATAGCCTAGACGAGCACGAACGGCGGCCATCCAGTCTTGCTTGACTTTATTACGATAGCCGTCAATTCGACTTTCACCAAAAGGAATATTTTCGTTAGATTTTGCAGTGTTATCGAGCCACGTAAAATCGGCATCAAAACCAGCGACAATGTTATTCGTGAATTGCAAATTGTAACCGGCATAAACTCCGCCAATGAAATCGCCATCGTCGATAGATTTCTTCTTCACATCGGAAATTCTCGCGTCGCCATACTTAGCGGGTCGCAGATTTTTAACCGCCTTAACATCACGCTCGAATGAGCCATCGCCCCACGAACCGCCGATTTGACCACCAGCATAGAAACCAGACCAAGAAAAAGCCGGTGCGGCGACAACAGGAGCCGGTTCCTGATTTGCTACAACATCAGCAGCCTGTGCAGCAGAAGCTGCCAATAAAAACGGTACAACACAAGTAAAACGATTAATCAATTATCTGCTCCCTTGATAATTGTGTTCGACATTAACAGCAAAAAACAAAAAAACAACTGGGATAAGTATGAAAGACGAACAGAATACACAGATACAAGTGCCACCGATCATCATGGCCGCAGAAGCAGCCGCCGAGGCTGAATTCTGGCGAAACCGGAGCCTAACGAACGCTTATCTGCGCTTCCAAGCGGAACAAGAGCTGGCTGCATTGAAAGCAAAGCAAGCAGATAAAAAGGAAGGTGAGTAATGGCGTTACTTCCAAACTTTCCGATTTCCGGCGATGATTATACGGTTGGAACGATCACCACTGTCGCGGGTTCAAAAGAGTTCAAGACAAAAGATGCTTATTTACAATCTTATGGTGCTGTCCAAGCCGGTGACCACATTTACATTGCGCCAGCTGGTAAGTTTTTAATCATTGCTTCCGTCACGGGCGAAAATGCCGGAACTCTCACAGACCCCTGCCCCGTCGATTGTGCTGTTACAGATGCTGATTTACGCATCATTTTTAAGACAGCAAGCTCGAGGTTGCAAGGCAGAACAGCACTGTTGATTGAGAAGCTGGCAAAGGGTTGTCTCGCGTCTTTAGCTGAACTGTCTCCAAAAGAAGGCCAGTTCATTCGTGCAACGGGTGTTGCCGGTCAGCTTGAAACAGTTAATATGTCCGCCGCTTTTGTGGAGGAAACAGACGATAGAAAGTTTATGCCACCCGTTATACCGGCTGGCAAAATCGACGAAACTGATAACCGTAAATTTATGACGTCTGGGGAGCGGGTTAAATTAGCCGGCATAAACGGGCTTGAGCAGTCTATTTGGAACGCTGGCAAAGGTACAACGGAAGCACTTGTTTCTCCCGCCAAACTTTTCGCCGCAATCGCAGCTATGGGAGCATGGCGTGGCGGGCAAAAATTCGGCACAGATACCGCCGGTGGTTACATCTTGCCAAACGGCTTGATTTTTCAATATGGCCTAACAGGTCGGGAAAATTCCGATTACCGAATGGCATTTCCAATGGTTTTCCCAAACGCATGCATGTTTGCTACCGGCGTAAATGCTTTCGATTACGGTAATGCGGGGGGAGCCATGGCTATTGTTATTTCGATCAGTAGTTTGACCCGCGATGCTGTCGATCTCAGAGCACGTGCAATAACCGCTGGCGGCAATGTCTATGGTTGCCCAAACGTACCCATTTATTGGATAGCTATTGGATATTGATGAGATGAAAATAAAAGCAACTTTCGACGAAGATGGGTTTCCCGTCAGTTTTTTCCCAGACGTGATTGAATACAAAAATATACCAGATAATGCTGTTAGTATTAGCGAAGACCAATGGCGCGAGTTTATCGAACACGCGGGACAACGGAAATGGGAAAATGGCGAAGTTGTCACGTACACACCGCCACCCCCTGCCCCCGTTTTTCCGGCTTTGTCATCTCGGCAATTCTGGCAGGCGGCCTTTGCTATCGGCGTGAAGGAAGAAGACCTGATTGCAGATATTGCAAATAAGGACAGCCCCTTTTTCATTGCCGATGATAAAGATCGAGAAAGCGCGTTGATCGACATCACAAAAGCAACAAGCTTTACTCGCGATTACAAGCTTTTGAAGAAAATGGCCGAAGTCAACAAGATACCGGATGCGCAGCTCGATACTTTATGGAATTGGGCGGCGAATATCTAAAAGCCACTTCCACTCAAAACCACAATCAGCCCCGCTTTTGCGGGGTTTTTTATTGCCTTCATTTATAAACACAAAGGAAACACCATGACACGACAAATAAGCCCCCACGGACTTGCAAAACTGAAACAATGGGAAGGCCTCAAAACCAAAGCCTATAAAGATGCTGGCGGTGTCTGGACAATCGGCTATGGGCACACGGCGACAGCCGGCGAGCCAAAACCACGTGCAGGAATGGTCATCACCGCAGCCGAAGCAGAACGCATTCTTTTGAAAGATCTAACACAATACGAAGCGGCGGTTGAAAGCCTTGTTAAAGTTGAACTCAATGACAACCAGTTTGCCGCCCTCGTCTCGTTCGTTTATAATATTCCACTGGCGAAGTTTAAGAAATCAACGCTTCTTAAAAAACTGAACGCTGGCAATTATGACGCGGTCCCGAACGAGCTGATGAAATGGACAAAAGCGGGGGGCAAAAAAATTCAAGGCCTTGTCAATCGGCGTCGGGCCGAAGGGTATCTCTGGATGGAAGGCGCGTTCGTGACGTCCAAAGATGTGGTGCCGGAACCCAAAAAAGAAAATCTGCTTTTTCAAAAAGAAACGATTTTGTCGGTTGGTGGCATGGCGACCGGGTTGACTGGTTATGCCGCCGGATCAGGCCCTGTCCAATGGGCGCTCGCTGCTATCATGGTGATCTGCGTTGCGTTCTTCTTGTACTATTTTGCTAAACGGATGAATGAGGCTGAAGCATGAACCTATTACAACGTTTAGCCATCGTACTTGTTCTTATTATCGCCGCCGCTACAGGCGGTTTTTTTATGGGACAACGTGCGGAAAAACAAAAGTTGCTCGAGGCCGCCAACGCGGCCTTCAAAAATTCCAGTGAGGTCGAAAATGAAGTTGAAGCTCTTAACCCTTATCAGCGCTGCCTTGCTATTGGCGGGTTGCCAGACGAATGCAAAGTTCTCCTGCGCGGGTTGGACAAAACCACCCAAGGCAAATGATGCCGCACGCCTAGTCCAAACGGAACAGGCAATCACCAAATGGATAATCACCACTGATCGTTTTGGAAAAAAACAGAAATGCTGGGAATGATGACGGAGAACCAAGAACGGGCGATCGGGCGTATTGAAGGTAAGCTTGATCGCCTGATTGAAGACATGAATACCGATACTAAAAAGCGGGAAGAACAAGATGACAGGCTCGCGCGAATTGAACGTTCTCAAGACGATCTCGATAGACGCGTTGAAGCAATTTTAAAAAGGATTGAAAGCGTTGAAAAACCAGTTGCTGAATTTAACCGTTGGCGTGAAAGAGCAATCGGAGCACTTATGCTAGTGTCTCTGGTGGCTGCATTGATAGGTGGGGCAATTGCAGCTTACTGGCATAAAATTGTAGATGCTTTCAGATGAATAGAGCAGCGGATAAGCCCAAAATTGAATATCTTTTATAAAAAAGTTGTAATTTTATTGGGGGATGAATTGGGGGATAGAAAAACACAAAAGTAAATGATATTGTTGTTTTATATATATTTTTTTGATTGAAATGGCGGAGAGAAAGTCCCCTTCGCTATTGTTTCAATACGTCCTAAGCCGTCCCATACCGATTTTTTTGTTAAATATTATCAATGGGTTATTGTCCTTTACTGTCTATCATGATACCGTCCCTTCCAAGTTGTATTGGGGGATGAAATGGGGGATGGGAAGGTTCGGTTACCAACAATGGCTAATACACTGAATAGGCGGCCAATTAAGGCTCTCACTGCGCAATTCGTTAAGAACACAAAAACGCCAGGGAAATATTTTGATGGATATGGCCTTTACATGCGCGTGTATAAAAACGGAACAAAATTTTGGGTTCAACGAATAGTAATAAAAGGGAAACGAACCGAGCTTGGCTATGGACCTGTTGAGTTAAAAAGCTTGGCTGACGTGCGTGTAATTGCTCTTGAAAATTACACCATAGCGCACTCGGGTGGAGATCCACTTGGCAAGCGAGCTGATGAAATGGCGATCTTGACGTTTTCGGAAGCGACAAAGAAAGTCTATGCACTTTACCGCCCCACATGGAAAAACGAAAAACATGCGCAACAATTTTTATCGACGTTAGAAACGTACGCATGGCCGAAAATCGGAAAAATAAAAATCAACGCAATAACACCGTCTGATATATTGCGTGTTCTTACACCGATTTGGACAACAAAACATGAAACAGCACGACGTGTGCTACAACGTATTAGCACCGTTATAAAATGGGCAATCGCACAAGGTTGGCGCCAAGACAACCCAGCCGATAATGTTGCTTTGGCATTGCCTAAAATGGCAAAAGTAAAAGAACACCGAAAAGCCTTGCCTTATGACCGTGTCGCAGAATGTATTGAAAACGTTAAAAATTCAAAAGCTGGCGTCACGACAAAATTGGCTTTCGAGTTTCTAGTTTTATCAGCTTCTCGTTCAGGCGAAACTCGGGGTGCACTATGGTCGGAAATAGATACTGAAAATGCTGTTTGGGAAATACCAGCCGAGCGGATGAAAATGAAACGCCCGCATCGTGTACCGTTGACAAAACGTATGCTCGATCTGCTTCAAGAAGCTAAAAAATACGATAATGGTTCAGGATTGGTCTTTCCGTCGGTTGGAAAACGTAAATCTCTTTCGGATGCGACCTTGTCAAAACTTATAAAAGAATTAGGATTTGAAGCAGATGTGCATGGTTTCCGCACATCATTTAGAACATGGGCACAGGAAAAAACTAACTTTCCTCGTGAAGTGGCGGAAATGGCGCTAGCTCACAACGTCGGCAATGCGGTTGAACAAGCATACGCACGTTCTGATCTGTTTGATAAACGGCGGAAATTAATGGAAACATGGGCTGCGTTTCTTAGCTGACAGGGCTGGAAACGTGATAGAATTGCGTGCGTAAGACTTAATCACGAGTTGACAG
>JAAOBB010000181.1_pt1 | contig 29040 bp, 22 predicted proteins | sample 7267541 | NCBI WGS metagenome assembly JAAOBB01 (sample SAMN14345205, study PRJNA599270) | viral metagenome | isolation source: viral-like particles (VLPs) isolated from bee gut | host: Apis mellifera | place: Switzerland:Lausanne | collected 2017-01/2018-02 | reverse complement strand
GTATTCAGGCTGATATATCCATGTTTCAGCATTCGTTCAGATGTTCCTATCTCACCAAATATCTGTTCAGAAAATAAATCGACATCCATAATTTTAATATTAAAGGGTGGTTTTTGTGTAGCCATTTGTGTTTACCTGTAAATATTGGTTATGGTGAAAATTCATTTTAGATGTAAATAGTATGACATTTATTAAAAATAAAAGCTAGATTGAGGAAAATGATGAAAAATTTTGATGATCCTGAATTTGTAAAAAAACTTAAAGAGACACAGATGAAAGATTTTGAAAATGATCTTGTCACCTCAGACAGATATTATCTCGATCTTGCATTACTGAAAGATTTCAATGCTGGTGTTTTTTTATATAAATTGAGTCAGGATGTGAATTTGACTGAAGAACAGAAATCAGGCATCTATTCATATTTTATTAAAAATTCCGTACCTTATATGAAAAGGGTTATTGATGAGATAGACTGCTATCTTCACCCAGATTTCAAGCTGACCCAGGATGAGGTTCTGTCGATGATGAAAGATCCTCAATATAGTGAAACCATTTTCAATCATTCCCCAAATACGAAACTCATACATTCCTTAAAATCAAACATTGCTATCAATGTAAATCATAGTATTGTTAAAGATAAATATAAAAAAGTCAAAGTCTCGAAACACAGTTATGTGAAAAAATCAATCCCGATATGGTTCTATATAAATACATATCCATTGACACTTTCACAATACACACTTGACATTATAGCCAATGAATTTTGCAACAATTTTAAGGTCAATGTGAAATTTTTAAACAAACCTATTTTCAAATTAAAACATACAGAAATAGATCACATTGATGAATTCTATATTTACTGTCTACAGGATTTTCAATCAAATGATTATGTGAATGATCAGATGTTAAAAGGAAATTTCTATCAGAAACGTATGTTTGCAGCTCCATTTTTCAAATATGAGTTAAAAAAAGAATTCTTTGAAAAACAGGATAAGGAATACACGACCTATCAGTATATTGAAAGTCGATTTTCATTCATAACACAATTTGATTTTTTAAAACGTTCAACCTTGAACATATTTGGTAAAGACGCTCATGAAAGAAAATGAATTTAAAAAAGGGACAATCAACGATACCACGATGGATATCGAACCCAATGTCCCCAAGATTGCCGATGAGCCATTGGCTCATAAAACGATTGCCAAGACAAGAACTTCCGATAAATTCAAACCTCTTACTGACAATATAAGAATACCAAAGTTATCTCGTATTGAAAATGCTATCGGAATGGATCTTTCAAAACCGAAGATTCCAATCTCAAGCTATATGGAGGATTTTATCTCCTCTGGTCAGGGAAATCTGAAATCAATCAGACGTAAAGTTGATTTATTGACCAGACTGCAAATCGGTAGCATGTCTGCCGATGCGCATCAAACCAGAGTTGAAAAATTCAGGGAATTGCTGGCAGTCAATAGAACAAGTGCATTGTTTGGATTATTGCAGCACAGTTCATCTGTTCAGGTTCCCTATTATAAGAAAAGCCTTGCGTTGGCTTATAACCATGGACAGCTTATCAAGAAACTCACCGCATCGGTAAATGTTCTTGGTCAGGTTCTTGAATCCAAGCTTGAAGCGATCAAGCTGAATACCTCGGCTCCTGATGCCAACAAGACAACCCTGTTTGAAAGAATCTCTACAGAGATGCGTTCACGTCAAGCCAAAATGATCGTGGATAACACTGTGGGATTGCTGACCAGTTCCGTAAAATCCGAATTGGGTAAAATTCTTTTTGCAGACAGTTCCAGCAAATATGCATATGGAACCAGAATAAAGGATAGGATAAAACAGCTTGGGGAAAGGATTGTTCAGAAAATCAATGGTAAATCTGGAGATACCGATGAGAAGGAGGATAAATCCAAATTAAGTCTTCCCCAGGTAAAACAGACAATTGTTTCAAAAGTTAATGTGGCACAGGATTATTTGAAACAGAAAGCATCTCCAATCAAGAATATCATTACAAACACGGAGAAAAATGATGGATATAGAAATACTGTTCATGATAGTAATGACAGTGGGGGCAATAGTTCTGATAGTGCTAGGTCTGCTCCAGGATTAAAGTCATTTTTATCAAACCTGAATCCCTTTAAACGTCTATCAAAAAATTCCAAATCAGCTGAAACCTCTTCCACACCTGTTTCATCTGTCCAGAAAGAAACTCCTGTTGTTGAGAAAACATCCACCAAACCAAAATCGTCAACATTCAGTATATTTGGGAATTCTCTCAAACGGTTAAAAGAGAAAGCCCAGAATTTTGCCAATGAACGATTGACGAAATCGGCACCATTATTCTCATCAGGTAAAGTTTCAGAATCAGGAGAATCCACTCCAACTGAATCCAAGACAGCAGCTGTAAAACCTTCAATATTCAAATCAGGATTTACGCAAAAACTCTCATCATTATTTGATCATTCAAAACCTGCCAAGGAAACTGTAAAGACCCCAGTCGCTGAAAAAGCGAAACCTGCAGAGAAAGAGGATAAATCTTCCCAACTGATTGGAAAACCATCTGGAACACCTTCTGTTCATAAACGTTCAATAGAGCATGTGGTAAAACATAACACTGTTAGAAACACTATTGAGGATAAGTATAAACAGTTAAGAGCCGAATCCAAGAAGAAATATGATGAAATGAATGCGGCAACGCTTAAACGTCTTCGTGAAGTCACGAAAGCACACAGTTTCAAGGCTGCCACAGGTAAACCTTTGGATAACAAACCAAAAACTGGACAAACCGCATCTTCCTCATCAGGATCTGGATTGGGATTGCTTGGTAAAGGCTTGGGATATGCCGCTGAGGCTATTGGAGGAATTCTTACAGGAAAAGCTGGCGCATCCTTACTTGGAAAAATATTTCCATCAAGTGGAAAACGTGGATTCTTTAAAAATATTGCAACCAGACTTAAAGTCGGTAACTATTTAAGAAACAAGATTGGAAGCAGATTTTACAGAAGACTTGGTAGAGATGTTGCAAACACCACTATCAAAAGTGGTGAAAGTATTATCAAGCATGGATTGTCAGCGACAAAACCCCTGATGTCTGGAGTTAGTAATACCGTATTCTCAAAACCTTTAGCCAAGGTAAGTAAATATCTTGGTAAAGGTGCGTTGCGTGTTGGTAAAGATGTTGGTAAAGTCGGTATGACTGGGGTAAAATATGGTGTGACCAAGATTGCTCCAAGGTTTCTAAAGAAATATGCCAAAGCTAATATCTCCACAGCCAAACTGGCCGGTAAAGGACTTTTAAAAGCAAGTAAAGTCGCTGTTCCTTTTGCGGCAGGGTTTGCTGGTGAAACCGCCAAATTGGCAGGTAAAGGTATATGGGGTCTTGGTAAAAACCTGGTGGTAAAACCGCTTACTAAAATACCTGAAGGGTTATCCGCAGTTGGTGGAAAATTTATCAAGTCTGGAAATAAGATACTTTCCAGTAAAGCCGCTACCAAAGGCTTGACCAAATTGCCATTGAAAACTGTTGGAACATTGACTCGTGGTGTCGGTAGTGTTCTTAAAACACCCAAAGCGATCAAGACACTATCTGAAATGGGTGGACAGCTTTTTGATAAGGGTGTTGCAAAAACGGCATTACTTGGTGCTGGAAAAGCGGGTATATCTGGATCAGTGTTGAGAGGTGTCGGTAAAGCTGGAGCTGGTGTCTTGAAATTCGGTAAAGGTGTGTTATCCCCTGCCGCTCTTGGTGGTATGGCCATGACAGCTGCCGCTGATCATCTTACCACAGAGGGAAGTTTTACCAACCATGCGTTGAGAACAGGTGGATCAGCTCTTACATGGGGTGCGACTGGTGCCGCTCTTGGATCGATAGTTCCTGGTATAGGAACAGCGGCGGGTGCCGTTATTGGTGCGGGTGCTGGGGCCTTGGTTGAAAACATGAAATATGTAAAACAGGTTGGCCATTATCTGTATAACAGTGTTGTGGGAACAGATACAAAGATAGATCCAAATACTGGTAAAGTATTGAAACGTGGTAAACACGGACTTGTCAATAACATGTATACCACCATATTTGGTAGAAAAGCCAAGATGGGACCAAATGGTGAACCTGAACCACCGAAATATGGTATATTGGAAAGATTGTCCGATTTTGTAACATTCAGTGACAAATATAAAAAGAAGTTTGAAACTGAAACTAAGGAATACAACAAGGTTAAGGAAAAACTTCGTCTGGATCGTTCAAAGTGGGATTTGAGTAAAAGTGATAAAGGAACTGAATTGAAAATGACAGATCCTTTTACGGGTGCGCCAATCACTGAACAGTTTGAAATTCCCAAAGGATCTATCGTCAACAACGATTCCATAACCACAACTCCTGAATATAAATCATTGCTTTCCAAACTTCCCAAAGAGTTGCAGAGCAAAGCCCCTACCGATAAACCATTGCAATATCTTATCTATGCGGTAAGTAGAAACAGCAAGGATCAGAAAGCGGCTCTTGATCTTATCAACAAAAACTTCATTGCTGGTGAAAGCTCTGACACTTTAGCCAGAAAAGTGTTTGACCAGATGAGTGTGGAGGCTATCAATTCAAAAGATAAAGACAGAATGGATAGACTTGCAAAGATCAGCAGTATCAAGGATTATGCCCAGGGGTTATCTTCTGGTGATATAGCTGTTCCCACGATCACGAGTGCCAACACTTCATTTGGAATAAAACCAGCAAGCACTGGTGGTGGTGCTGGAATTGATACAAGTTCCATTCCAAAAGCCAAAACCAGTAAAAACCTGAAATCGAATCAGGCTGAGCTGATAAAGGCTTTGGTCAATAATGAGCATGTACCATTAAAGAACGCACAGGTTTTGGCAGCCAATGTTTCAGGAGAATCTCTGGGAGATCCAAGTGATACATCTGGAGATAATCATAGGGCGCAGGGAATAGCCCAATGGCATCCTGACAGGTCTCTTCCCATAAAGAAGAGATTTGGTAAATTCCCCTATCAGATGAGTATTGCGGAACAGGCTCATGCCATGATGTGGGAGATGCAGAACAACAGAATGTATCATGAGTCATTTAAGGCAATGTATGATCCAAATGTATCTCAGGAATCATTGATAAGCACTCTTGTCAATAACTACGAAAGACCAAAAGATAGAACTGGTGCCATAAGAACACGTATCGGGTTTTTAAAATCCATAGCGGACAATCAGGAACTTTCCAAAGCTCCAGCTATGGGTACAAAACAGCAGGACGGATCTTCCATGTATGCCGCAAATGATAACAAATCAAAAGTGGATACCTCCTCAACACCAACTGCTGAAAAAACACAGGATAACTCGAAAACTGGCAATCAACCATCCAGTAATGTTATGAAAACACCAGTTGTCGGTAAGAGTGCATCACCATTTACCTCAACAGATATGGTGAACAGTGGAACCGCTTCCTATTCGGCATTGACCAAAGAGGTATCTTCAAAATATACCCAACCTACAGTCAATGCTCCAAAACCTCAGGTTATCAGTTCCCCGACACCTGTGGAAATTCCAAAGCTGCCAGAGTTTCCAGATATCATCAATCCTAAAGTTCATGAAAATCTTTTATCGTCAATCAATTCGAACAATATGAACATGGCTGCAAAACAGGATAAAACAAACCAGTTACTGGAACAGTTGTTATCGGTATCAGCTACAGGAGTCAACCAATCGATTAAGAACAATAACAATAAAAATGCCGTTTCTCCAGATAAACCAGTAACACCTTCCAGAAACAGGATTACTCAAAATGGCGGAGCGACTGCCGATCTTGATATCTCCAAAAAAATGAGAGCATCGGGATAATCAAAACTACTTTTAAAAAGAGAATACATCATGGGTATAACAAACCGTAGAATGTATGGTTCAGTAAGTGACTCAAGTATAAAATCCATATCGCCTTTTTCTTTTCAGCTTGGTGCGGATTATGACACTTATGAAAAAATCATTCGAGAAGTATGCACATCAACACATGACAGAACTGTCAATGATCAGGATAGAGCGATCGTTGACGGTCTTTCTGATGGTGTATCGACAGGGGTAAACCCTGTCTATCAATCTCGTGGCAAGGCGAGAGATTACTCTCTTGGTGGAAACGACTCTATCAATTGTCCATATGGATATTGTCTTAACGATGATCTGGGACATAATTTCACCAAGATCCAGGGATCCCAGGGGATGGGACGTGTCTATAGTGAAAACATTGATGACAATCAGCGTATTTTATTCATAGCATTCGGAACTCCAGTATATAACTCACTAAGGGGATTCTACTCAAGTGCGGTAAATGCCTCTCTTGCGGATATCATGCTCAATGGCCCATCCATCATATCTTTTCAGAAAATCGGAAGACTGCTTGGATGGGCAGGAGGGAAACTGATATCCCTTCCTGTATTGCCTTTGGTATGGTTGGGAAAATTGTATAATGGTCTCATGAAAATTCCCATTAACAAATATTACGATTTCAAAAACCAGATGCCATTATATTTTCGTATGGTGAATACCTTGCTTGTCAGTGTTGCCGCCAATCTTGGATTCAGGGATCATGAATTTAAAGAACATAGATATGATTCCACCAATATTTCCGAAACAGGATCAAAAACAAGCAACCTGACAGAAAGCCAGTTATTGAATGCTGTTGAAACTGTTCCTGATGATGTTCATGCATATCCAGATTTCATATCAAGATATAAACTTGATATATTCAGGATATTGCATAGAAAGGCTGAATTTGAAAAAGCCCAGATCCGTTTGGGTGCCATTTCAACAGATATCGGTATCATGGCACAGACCCTTGAACAATCCAACAAGGATTCCAATACTGGTAAAACCGAAGAGTCTGGTAACAGTAACAAGACCTGGATACATAGCTGGGTATCTGGATTTTACAATGCCTACAAGGATCAATTGTATAACCAGGCGTTATATCTGGGTTTCAGGATAGACAAGACTGTTGATGCGAGTGAGTCATTAAGTAACTCTATTGGTCCAAGTGAAATAAAGGCATCATTGAATTCAAAATTCGCTCAATTGCAAAATGCGACTTTCGCCATATTCGGTGGTAAGATAAGTGATGGTGTTATCGGATCCCTGATTCAGGGAGCTGCCAAAGGCGTTGCGACTGTAGCGACAGAAGCTTTTTCAACAATCACTGGAGTTGGTGGTGCATCTGAACTTGCGACTGGATCCGCAAGATATGACATCCCTGATATATGGCAAGATTCAACATTTAGCAAGAGCTACAATTTCAAATTGAGATTCAAGACTCCATATGGAAATACCATATCAATCCTGCAGGATGTCTATTTGCCATTCTTCTGCATACTGGCAGGAGCATGTCCAAGAGCGACAGGTGCATCGTCATACACTTCACCATTCTTGTGTCAGGCATATGTCAGGGGTATGTTCTCTGTATCTTTGGGAATGATAGAAAGCCTGAATATATCAAGAGGTGATGATATTCACGGATGGTCTTCCAATGGATTGCCCACAAGTATAACACTGAACTTCTCCATAAGGGATATGTCACCTGCCATGTATCCAGCTATCGGAGATGGTGACGGAATATTTGACATGATTATCGGTAACACCACGAACATGCAGGAATATCTGGCAACCTTGTCAGGACTTGGCTTGATCGATCGTATAAATACCAACTCATATGCGAGTTTACGTAGAAGATTTAAAAGATTGATGGATGTCTCCATGGCCTCCAAATATAACCCGAACTATTGGGGAATGGTATTTGGGTCAAAGAACCCAGCGAGAATGATTACAAATATTATAGCTGGTCCTCAAGGATCTTCTCGATAATTTTATTACAAGGATAGAATTTTACAATGGATACCGCAACCGCTTTTAGTGAAGACACTTCACGTTCCATTAATGTATTGAAAACAATACTTAATAAGACAATAACCGATAACGTCAGACCTGATCCAATATTTGTTCAAAAACTTTTGCCAGTGTTGGACAAATTATACAATGACCCAAATTTTGGAATTCCAGAATTCACTTTTAACAACACCAGTGAATTTAGATTATATATGAATAATCCCAAAATGCTGAGTGCCAAACTTCAGTGTTTTTCTGACAGATTGATAGAACTCTTATCTGGGGTTTCCAGTCAGGCAAATATCTACAAGATGAATTTTGTCACACCGCTGGTAAATGGTATTGTTTATGCGACAAAAGATTTTTTAAATGCCACGAGTTCTCTGGGAAAATTCAATTCCGTAAAAATCATCAAAACGACATTTGGCATGATTTGTGAGGAAAACCCATATTACCCGCAAGCTTTGGGTATTGCGAGCAATCACTGTCCATTCTGGGATGCCAACAATACTGAATATACTGATATAGCTGCTGGATCATTCCTGAATATAGCTTCAAATCTATTATCCGATCTGATGAAATATCTTGATGAACTTAACGGTTCAGGATCTGTAGGTAATGAACTAAGCTATGATTCAAATTCCGATATCATTACTGAATGTGGTCGATTGATACAAATCATATATGGTGAAGTCGTCACATTAAAACTTCTTGAAGGGTTTTACTATCTTTCTCATAGATTTACCAATTTCTATCAACAGATTGTTCAGTTAAAAGAAAGTCCAGTGATAACAGAAGCTGATAAAACTGTCTTGCAGAAACTTTCCGATATCAACGATGTCATTTTCGTGGCACTTGATTGCTCAAGAGTCCACTTTTTCAATGATATCCTGATCATCAGTTGTGACAAATCTGGAAACTGTCTTGTCAATGAATCTGTTATTGAAAAATATCAGGAACAATGTCCTGTCACTGTAGAGACAGCTTGTGGAATATATTTCCTTTATAAGAATTATGTTTTGAAGGCTCATGATCTCAACGGCAATGTTCTCTCAGGAGTGACGATTTCGGATATCGTGAGAAATCATGACCATTTACAACAGGAAGTTGATAAATACAAGGAAAAAATCTGTGAAGCTATCAAGATTGATGATATGCTTGAATTGAAAAATATATATAATGCGGTATTTGTTCAGTATTTGCATAATCTGAAAAATGTCAGAAAATACACTCCTGTTCCATATGAATCTGTCATTCAGGACTTATGTATATTGGGTGGAAATACAAGTATAGAGGAAATTATCTATAAATATGTTATTGAGGTTATTCCTCCTTCTGAACTTATCAACAAATATAAGAATTCAATTGATAATGCGATAGAATTCACTACCGTAAATAAGATATTCAATCCAGAAATAGTGAAATGCTGCGCTCAGGCAAGTTTCCTGATATACTGGATTCTTGAAAATTGTTCAAACGGTTATTTCAATTTTGCACAATAAAGTATGATGTTAAGGATAGGGATTTCCCTATCCTTAACATTACTTTAATCTGTCAATGTTTTAAATACCACATCAATATCTGGATCAAGTGCGATCGTGTTATCCTCACGCAATACAAGTTTATATGCAACAGAGGGGGATACATAATCATCATCAACAATAATTGTCTGACGTTGTGAATCGTCATCTATGCCACTGATATCGATAGAGATAACGTTATCACTGAAATGTGTTTTCAATAGAGACGCTATATCTGTTGTTGATATCAAGGTATTGGTTTTAAAATATTCTGTCAACAGTTCAATGGTGGCATTGATCATGACAGTCTTTAACTGTGAAGATTTGAAAACCGCAATAGGAACATAATAGATCAGGGAAAGCGATAGATTGAGATTTATCTTCGTCAATACCTGATTTCCCGTAATGAAGTTAGCACTTCCGATTGTCCTGAAAGGCTTGTAATACAGATAGGTTCTCTCAAGCATGTCATCTCTTATATCGTCAAGTGCATGAGATTTTTGAGACAATTCCGCAGGAAGATTGTTGATATAGTTTATATCACTGATAACTTCAGATGCATATAATCTCGCATCAAACTGAATGATATCAACCATATAGATATTTGTCTTTGTTTTGGTGATGATCGGATCACCATTGGAATCAATAACAATATCTCCAGCCTTATACTGATATACCAAAGGAGCGTTATCATTTAAGATGGTAATGATCGTATTGGCTTTTACAGTATTTAAGGTTGGTGTCTGTAACGTGATGATTGTCGTATTTGAATCCTGTATAGTTACCGAATCAATTAAAACAGAAGTCACCTTTGGAACTTTGTCATATTTATTTTCACAGACATCGAATCCATAAAGTCTCAGACCTGGATGCAACCGTGTTGAATCTCCTGTCACTGTAAGACTTTTGGAATCTTTCTGATCCTCTTTGACAATAAAATTATACATTCCGTTTTCAACATAAATAATGTGTCCTGGTGGAACATCATTCAATACTTTTGTTGAAATGGTGATAGAATTGTTATTTTTGTCAATAGAGGTGATAACCGTATTTACATCCATATAGGCTGATGTCAACCTCAATCCTGGTAATAATGATGACACGTTATTGAGATACAGAACAGAAGTTCCCAAATCGGATTTCTTGCTCACATATACAGTAAATGTTGTCTGTGTTCGTTTCACTTCTCCCTTGGAAAATAATGTGTATGGAACAATGGTGTCTTTACCATCTCTATTTATGATCTTGGTTACAAGTTGACCACCCTGTCTCTGGAATTCATCGGAAGTATATAGATAAGGTATATTGTCCGTATAATACTGATAGATGGAGTTATTCCAGGATATATTGACACTGTTGAAAATCTGTTTATTCAGATTCTCACCCAATGAAATGGTTGCAGTCTGTTCAGACAGAACAATCAGGTCATTAAGGATTGGTGTGGGCATACCAGAAATAAGATCTGCCTGATTTTTTATATTTGGATATTGGGATTTCATCACACAGGCATACAATGAATAGCTGTCAGAAAATGAAACCCTTGTATCCGCAAGACGATCATTATCCAGATTGAATTTGCAATGAATGGTGTCATCCAGATCCATCTGATAGGTTGTTTCAAGAACAGTGGTGAACACATCCAGATTGGAATCCTGATCAAGTCCTACGTAGTCAGCTTTTCTATACATCACTTGTGAGGATGATTTTTTATAACAGAACAGGATCTGAAATTTTGTAGGATCATCATTTGCAAGAGAGACGGATCGTTTTACATAAAAATAGAATTTGTATCCACCCGTCCCATTATCTAGATGTTCAATCTTGACATTCAATACTGATAACTGAATCGTGCTTTCAGTATGTTCCCTGATGAACATCAAGGATTGCAATGCTGGATTCATCAGATTGATGCTTTGGGCTTTAGGGTATTTTGACTTGAAACTGAGAAGGATATGATAAGGCTGTCGTGTATAAATAGTTGAATTCAATACATCGACCATCTCTTTCTTTGAAAGCTTGTTAAACCTGTCCAATTCTTCATTTTTAAGGGGGTAGGAGACATTGAACTGATCATCGTACCTAAATATAGTGTTTGGTAAAATAACGCTTATACTGTCAGGAAATGAGAGAATCGTGGATATGGATCCATCGATGTCATCAACCTGTAATTTGACAGCGGTGTTGACAATTGGGGCAACTTTCTTATCTGAAGTGATAAGACTTGCACTCGCATAATAAATACGATCAGTTATATTGTCTATATATTTGGTAAGTTTGAAACCGTATTTCTCGACATGGTTTTTCAACTGCATGTTTGTTATGGGAGCTGTATAGTTCAGTGTTCCATTGACCACGTTATCTTTCAATGCCTCAAATCCGAGAGGATCCGCTCCCCCATCAAGAACGATCTGGTTATAAGGTAAGACACTGAAATATGTCGCATTCGTGAGCATGGATGAGTAAATGGAGGATTTCTCATCAAACTTGATCAGCATGTCAGCCACTTCTGCGGTGTTTATGATTTCATTAAGTTTACCTTCTGTCGTATATATGGAAACCTTGATGTTGTTATCGACAAGTTTTGTTTCAAAATATATATTTGGAATCTGAAACATCACTTCCCGTTTGTCATTAAAAATCTCAATCAATACTGTAGGTTTATTAACGTCATAAACCGATTGTGACAATGTATATGACAATTCGGTTGACTGATTTGTTTTAGAATTTACAGCGTATATTCTTGCCGCATAAAAATAACCGGAATCAAAGGAGAATTTTTGATTGAATCCAGTATTTTGAGTGATGTTTGGTTCAATCTGAATATCATAGGTTCTAAACTGATAGGTCGTAAATGCTATGGAAAGATAGGACACACCATCCTGTGTGAAAATATAGTCTTCCAATAACAAATTGGTTTTATAGGTTTTCAATGGATTTGGAACAGACAGATCATATTCAACAGAAATGAGATTGTTGTTTTTATTGACCTTGATCAGAATGGGATAGTAGATACCGAATTCCTTATTTCCCATACTTACAATGGTTGTGTCTGGAATGATTATCTGTTTATAGGTTTTATCAACGTCAATGGCATTTTCAATGATCCAGTTTACATTGAATATCACTTTCACATTGAATTCGCATGGTGTCGCATTTAACTGTGCATAATCAAAATCCGAGATGTGATTATACAACTCATCAAACGTTGTTGCACGTTTTGGATATAGAGTTTCAAAAGATCTGTCCTCAATTCTCATGATGTGAGATGAAATGGATGAGAATGCCTCCAGTAAATAGATAAGCCCCATGTTGGGATCACCTATAAACAGATCAGCATTCGTCTGCTGTTTATAACGGCTATTCAGTTCTTTTAAAACAAGAGACTGCGTGATGGTTGGATTTTTCACGATCTCTTTCGTAAGTTCTTTGTTATCAAACATGATGCTTAAATAACCTCATTATGCTGAAATGTTGTTTTGGTTGTTTTGTAAATTTCTCAATTTTGTCTTGGCATCCAGAAGTTCCTGTTCTTCAGTGTTTTCCAATTCTTCAGGTAACGCCCTAAATTCTATATCATTAAGTCCAGATTTAACATTAATATAAGGTATGCCTGTAAAGTTGTTTTCAAGAGAGAATGGTGATACGATTCTGGATTCAATATCGGGACAAAATCTTTTCGTGACATCATTGAACTCTTTTAAAATGATAGGATCAAGGTATTCGACATGATTGACTTTGAAATTGACAGTAACCGTGTTTGCTGAATGAAGATAATGCTCACCCTCACTTACGTTGAACATTGAGCCAAGATTCATACTGACAGGAAAACATCCTGTGGCTTTTGACCATTTGGCGATATAGTGCTTGGAGACATCAAGTGTGAATCTGTATATGGAACATGTATAATCCAGATATCTATTGGCAATTGCGTCTGGATAGGGAACAGTCAATCCTCTGGTAACATTGGCGATATATCTCAACCAGTAATAAAACATTCCAGTTACATAACTTCCCTGTATTTCCTGAAATGATATAGAGAAATCGTATGTCCTGTTTCCAAAATCTGAACCTATCGCTATCGTCTGATCCTCATTGTAAAATCCAGTATCTGATGTTTCAGTATCGATACTTGGATCAGGATATCCATCTATGGTTGCCCATAGGTTTGATAAAGGTAAAATGAATGCGGAGTTTTCATTAAAAATAGGGACATTGACGTGCAAGACCTCTATAGGCCATGGATTTCTGATTATGAAATGCTCCATTCGTAAACATGGAATCAAGATAGCATCTTATGGAAAACGCTATTGTTCCAGGATCAATGCTGTTTAGCATTGCAGTTATCCTGTCTGTTTTCAAGGAGGGTTCTTGAAGATTGAGCATGGGTCTTGTGAAAAATGTATATCCAGCAACCTCATGGTTCTTTTCCATGATTTTATTGGATAGTTTATTGAATTTGGCAAGAGTCATCAGATAACGTGACGTGAAACTACCTCTACCTTGCAATCGGTAGATATAGTTTAAATTCGCTTCCAGATATTCCCTGAGTACGTTCTCTTGCTCTTGATTTTTACCGTCGTAAGTTATCATAGTTTTTCCAATATATAAGTATATTTTCAATCATAATATAGTGTTTAATCAATATAAGGACTGATCTAAATGATTAACAATGAAGGCTTTTTGAGTGCCATCGGTTCCCTTGCAAAAGTGCTTGTGAATGCTGTCATAGGTGACGACAGAACCAGCAAGATTTCAAACAGAATTGCGGATTTGGCCGACTCAAAAACATTGAGTACCTCCCTGACACAAGGGTTAAAAAATAGTGTGATAACAAGTCGTGCATTCATTGATGAAACATTGATGAGCGATTCTGATATGGTTACAGAATGCCTGAATTATAGCCATATTCTATATACGAATCTGGTCACGATGTCTTTACAATATAATCAGATTATTGAAAAAGGTAGAGTTGTCGGTGATCTGTTAAAACCCGTATCAACTGAAGACAATAAAATATATATTCCATTGAGTGATCAAATAGAATTTTCATTGGAGGGTAAAACCCCTTCCACGGAAAATGACTATGGCAAGACATCTTTTGGAAACGTGAGAGATGTGGAACAGGCTCCACCAAACTCACTTCCTCTTGGAAAACTCATAAGCTATACCCTGACCATTCCACAGGCGAATGGTAGCCCCATCCAAACCCAGGTTACTCTGGTTGTAAGAGTGAATCCTTATTATATCAATAATGATTTGCTGAAGAAAATTCTTAGTGAAAAATCAAACCTTACATGGACAAAACGTTTTATTCAGTGGAGAATGGGAGAAATCTCTTTCTGGAAAGATCTGATTTTGGGAAGAGACATACTTAGGGAAAGCGAGGATAACCTCAGGAAAGATTCCAGTGGTGGGTATCATGAATATCTCTCCATGATCAAGAAGAAAACCACAACGATATCTCAAAAATTTTTAAACGCTATCGATATCATGTTTGGAAATAAAAACAGGGCTGAAACATCATCCAATGTCGCCAATTCCATTTTCATTGTATCTGAAGATACACTTCATGATGTGAAGACACAATCAGGTATTGATTTATACAACACAACGACACGTAACAAATTTTTTAGAATGTCTTATGTTATGCTACTGATTGTTGTTGATCAAAACTATGGAAATGTTCGTATCATGATTAACGGATTTGATGAAGTTGCAACCTATCCCTATAACCAGTTCAAACAGAAGGTTAAAAACAGTGGGGGTGATATTACCAATTTCCTCAAACAGATCGCCATGGCTAAATTTTAAAATAAGGAAAATTTTTGATGACCACTGAATATGATTTTGAACAGCTTCGTATAGAAGGATTTATGCGAGATCTGTTCAACACGATCAAGGAGAAAATAACTCCGAATAAATCCCAACTGGATAAAAGAAATTTTATTGACTATATTTCATCAATCCAGGCAACCGCATCAACTTTATATAACGGGTTTACAACACCACAGAGTATCAGTTATATCGATGACGTGTTCAAGGGTGTGGTGAAAGCCAATGATACCATGCATGTAGGATTGACTGCCTATAAACTGATGGTGAAAGAATTATCCCCGACTGCCAAAGCGATAGAAACGAAACATCCTACAGATACGATATCCAGAGTTTTGAAAATGGTTATCGCAGATATAGATGATATTGAAAAATCATTTGGATATCTGCTTGGAGTAAATTCTGATAAAGTTGTTGACGTGAATGACCTTAAAGTTTCAGCAACCCTTATTATCGGTTATATTTCGCATATCAATGTATTCGTTCAATGGGTATTTGACCTATTTGCCGCACTCACTTCGTATGACACGAATTCAAAAACGTTTTTAAAATATCAGAAAACAGCTTTATTGATGCCATCGGCTATTAAGGATATTGGCGGGTTGATCAATTCGATGATTGTGAGAAAACCATCAGATACGATACACAGTCTGATCAATAAACTAAAAACATCCCAAAACGATGTCACCATATCTGTTCCAGATGAAAATGAATCTATCGAGATTGACAAATATCTGCCAGAAAATATATTTGATAGAAACGATGCTTTCTGGCTAAGTGGATTTGAAGATGCATTGACAGGAAATATAAGCACGATACAAGGGTTGAATGCTTCCATTGTTGGGTATATTCCAAATCTTATTCTGGGAATCGGTAGAACAGTTTTTGATGTACAACGTTTCTTTCATGAATACAATAAAGGTATGAGAGATTGGACAGCAACCAAGATTGACCAATTGATTTTATTGAAAGACCATACTGCTGATCCAGAAGAGATTGACAGGCTTAACAAACTTATTGGAAGATATACAGATAAAAATGCAGAATACAATAAAAAGATCAAAGACTATTTGCAAAAGCACTGAGGATAATAAGGAAAGTCAGGAACTGTATCAAAAAAACATAAAATTGCTTGATTCCTATATTGAGTTACTGAAATCGACAAATCTCACATATCAGGATAAAAGTCTCGGATATGTCTATGTTTATGAAAAAAGTCCCCAGAGCTATTGCAGCGATATATCAATCCCTTCTGATGTGTATACCGAGATTAACCAGGAATTTCTTTATAGAAATCTTTTGAGAAATGTTTCAATGTATGTTGATCTTTCCTGTAGCACTTTACAAAGTGGATCAAAATATTACAATCTTACTGGGAACATCATCAATCAGATCAGGCAATTGAATCGCAATGATATTAAAATGGGATTGCTTAAAATCAAGAACAGCCTGACACTTGAACTTGCCTATTATACACCATCAGCAAATGCTGGATCCGATTATCCACATGAAAAAACTGTCGATTGCTGTCAAGAACTGAATCGGTTATATCAGGCATGTATGCAACTTCTGAAATATGAAAACACGTATCCGACAAAAGATGATTACATCACGGTTTTAAGAATCTATTCAAGCTTACTTCGTTATTATTCACAGACAACAACTGACCAGTGTATCAATTATAGTAGAGTGACAGCTCCCTATTATAATAAACCGATATTTCTTTCCAACAATGTGCTGGCTATTATTACAGATCCAACATATATAAAGGTTGCGCTATTGAGCAATGATTTGCTTTATCCGACATTATCGAGTGCTGGGCATAATTATGTCATGAGTTATAACGACATATTTTTTACACGTTGAAATTTTTTAATAAAGGTTTTATTTAAATGCGAAATAAATTATCCAGTTTAACTTTAGTTGGTGAAAATCTGAAAAAACGTATAGAACAACTCCAACTCAATTATGTGAACATATCAAAAGAGGTCAATGACAATTTTGCACTGTTGAAAGCGATCAAGACAAATCGCCTTACACGATCATTGGCCATGTATATGCAGGAATCAAAGAAGGAAAGTATTTCCAACAAAGATGAGTTTCCTGCTGTTGAAAATCTTCCGTTGATTGTCGCATCATATTCTCCTGAATATATGAATGTGATGGATTCCATCGGTTCCAATCTTGAAAATATCAGGACATGGATCGGTAACTGGGTATTGGAATCAAAAGATGAATTTTGTGAATTCCTGAAATTTACAGGAACGCAGATTGCTGAACTTCGCAAGACATTGGAAGATCAGAAAGCCAAAATAGAAAGACGTGGGGATGATGTATACACCGCATATCTTCTAAAAGAATGTCCTACAATGATTGATATTCCCGCACCTGCGAGAATCAACCTTATAACAGTTTCACATGATGTGCTAAAGCAGATTGCTCCTATTGATATTTCACGGTATACAACTGACAGTGAATACAAGACAACAGTTATAGCAAATCTGAAAGTTGTTCTTTCAGGGTTGAAAGCAACCAACGGTTTGACAATCGATGATCAGGGTTTGGTGTCTATCGATACAGGAATGATTGACCCAATGTATGTATTACCGACATCTCCAGTGGATACAAAACAGCTTGGATATGATGGGAAAACCTGTACAACAATTGTTGACAAATTGCTTGACTCATTTTCAGTGATTGAGACATGTATCAATAACCCAAAATATGTTGACAGTATATCAACACCTGCTACAAATCCCGTATCGACAACAATATCATCTGAAACAAAAATAGTCTTTAAGTTCACCGCACCAGCACCTATTGTTGATGGAGAACAGCCAACTCCTGTTCCATCACCAGCAGATGCTCCACAAATTGTGGATAATATCAATACAAAACCGATCATAACCTTAACAGATACAGCCAATCATGTTTCCAGTTATGTCGTCATCATAAAAACATGTATTACGAATATCGTCAATAGCGCATTGATGTGGACCTAATATCATTATCTTGTAAAATATACTTATCGTAAAGATAAGTATATTTTTAATTCAATAATAAAAAGGATTTAGCACATGATTGATACAGTTATTCTTGAAAACATAACAAAAGCGGCTTTGTTACAATTTCCAATATATATAACTGAAGTTGATAATTTAATCGTGTATCTTGTCAATACGCATCATCTTCCAGATACTCCTGAAACACGTTCACAGATTAAAATGATGCATAACAGACTTGTGAGGAATTTTCATACCAATCAAGAACATGCTGCTAGAGTAAGAGTTTAAAATATCATGAGCCATTTAAATCTAGAAGCCATTTCTTATAAATACAACAATAAACTGTTTCCCAAATTGGTGGAAATATTCAGAGACTTTCACAATACCGTAAATATAAACTATCCAGATCAAAAAGATATTGAGGATAATTTCAAGGCGGTTATCAATTTCGCCTCAAACTATTTAAATGAGAAAGTTGTTTCCTGTATAAAATCGTATACGGGAATAGAACTGAAATATTTTTTCATATATCCTTCAGTTGATGTGAACGCTTTTTCAGCATCAGACAGATTTGTATATACGGCAGCTCTTGATCTCGATGCAAGTCGTTTAAACAAGAACAGCATGATAGCAACTTCATCTGACATTGCGGTCAATCATATCGAGAATTTCATTTCAAACAAGTATTACGTAAAAACGATTGCGAAAAATGCCAGATATATGGTTATCGGTTTGAGTGCTGGAGCATTGCTGTTTGACAGACTTTATCCAAAGGCTGCAAAAGACTGGAAAGTCGAATACACGGTTGCCAATCTGCTTCATGAGATAGGCCATGCTTTTTATGTTCTTGATACTTCCCAGCAATCTGCTGGATTGACAGCAATTCTTGATGAAACCTCAAAACTGATCGTGAAAAAACAGCTTTCTGGTTATGATGAATTGATAGATTCATTAGAGGCATTGGAACGTTCTTTCATAGCGATGAAAAACATATATAAGAATCCAAGATATGTGAGATCTGGTCCGAATGTATTTGAGCCAATACCGGAATCACAGATTGATCAGACTCTATCAAGTTTACATAGATCCATAGATGCCTATAAGAAGATTCAGAATGACAATACTCCATTTGATTTGGAAAATGCCACTTATGTGTTGACCCTATATGCAAATCTGTCAAACACTTATTGGAAAAATATATTGTTTGTCTATTGGGCTACAAATATCCTGATTTTCGATAGATTGAGAAATCCGAATAACATAAAAAAGGAAGAACAGTTTGCTGATGAGTTCGCTGTCAAGAATGGTGCTGGAGCATATTTCTTTAAGGCGAGAGTACTTGACACACTGGTTGCTGACAACTATAACGTATCGATAAGCAATATGGGTAATCCAGAATCAATCGCTGAGTTATCTGGGTTTGCAAAACTGTGTCACCGATTTGGCAAATATCTTAACATATCAAATTTCTACCAGAATTGCGGTCTTTATGATAATCCAATAGCACGGTTGGAAAGAGTTGTAAAACAGTCCTATCCTTTACTAAAAGATCCAAATCTACCAAATGCCATGAAAAAGGATATTGCGGAAGATATAAAAGAGGCAAGAGCCTATCTTGATCAGATAACCAACACATCCTCATTTATCTTTTCAAAAGGATTATTCAAGGCATTGAACTTTTTGGGAAATCTGATATCTACTGGAAACACTCCTTTTCAAAATGCCATGTTGAGAAACTATTCAGATTTGCAGAATTTCACTTTTGATTTGATAAAGAATGAATTGCCTTATCAGAGTTATAGATTAAAACAGCTTATATAATCGTAGTTAATCATATTTTCAATTATATATTACAACAGTGAATATATTTAGAAATGGATATATTCAACATGGTTTAATTATATTTTAAAAGGAGATATGTATGTTGTTCTCATATTTATTGATTTTATTTGGAAATCGATAGTGATGTATTGTCATTATCGTTATTCTCATATGCTTACTTTCTAATTTAATCGAACTTTGTTCAACTGTCATTAGTGTGACTAAGAAGTATGGTAGAGTGTATACACTCTACCATACTTCTCTTTTTCATATTTATTTTTTTTGATCGTCCACAGATTTAAAGCAATTGATATTCGATGATCTCAGAATATTGATAACCTGGTCAACTGAAGTTGCCTCATCAAGATATAATGTTATTTCATATTTGGTGAAATTGGAACATTGCTTGAATGTCGCTTCATTGATCCATTCTACCGCAAAAGCGTACAGCTTGGATTGTTCATTGACTGATTTATCCTCGTTGTTTATCTTCAGGATAAAATAGGTCATTCTCTTGTAATCTTCATCGAGAGTGGGGTCAACCTGTCTTACCGCATTATGATAAGTCTGAACATCAGTAAACTGCTCTGCGATGGAATAATCCACGCTGGCGGCCAGAACAATTCCTGACCATTCAGTAGGATCAGAGATCCTTTTGGTTATAAATTTTATAACCGTTTTTGATTTGACAAAAGGGTCTAGATTGGGTATTGTCATTTTTGTTCCTGTTGAATACGTGCATCAATAAAATCTTCCGTATTGATTAGTTTAACAATCAAATCCTTGTATCTATGAAACTGTGACATGAATCCTTTACCTGGTTGAATAAGACTCAAATCATCTTTATCATTTACCAGATTATCTATAAAATCCGTTTTTTCAATATAAAACTGATTCTTGAATACTGGTGTGCTTTTGATCAATAAAGATGTCGTTGATTTTAAATCCTTGATATATTCATCACTGTTAATCTTAGAAACAACACTTCTTGAATTTAATATTTTTGCATTTGAATAAACGGTTGTCAGAACTTTCTGCAATGCGTTCATGATAGCTTTTTGTGGAGGAGTTGGTGTTTGTTGCTTTTTCAATTCATTGAGAATATGAAGATATCCACCAACAACAAAACCGTCAATCAGTGAAGACATCACCGCCCCAAGAGCATCATCAATAACAGATTTGTCAGCGACAACCTGATGAACATGTCCATAATATTTTAAAGTGAATCTCTGTTTAGCAATCATGAGATGTTTAAGATCTGCAAAAACAGGTTTTTCATTTTCATACAATACCTTGTTTTTATGTGCGGATTGTTCTCGTTTCTCAATCGTCGCAATATCATTCAACACCATATTGTAAAAACGGTGTTTTTCTTTTTCTTTAAAGAATGGATGATATATCTCAGACTCATCTTCAGATTTTATACTGATGTTTGATATGCTGCACGTTGATCCACAAAGAGAAATATCGATACCATGAATGATTGAATTTTCAAAACTGTGTTCTCTTTTATTCTCAATATGATTGAAAGGAATCTTACCAGCGGAAGCGTAAATCGCATCAGTATATAAATTCAGGATGTGCGGCATCATGGTATTGATGTATTGGACAATAATAACTGGTATACCTGTCGTATCCATGAATATCTCAGCCAAGGTTGCCAAATTCATATTGTCTTTACTTGTCGTGAATACAACCAATGGTTTTGACTGAACATAATCCATCGGTATACCATACTGGTGTCTCAACCTTGCTATCATGCCACTATATTGTTCTATAGTCATACCCTTGATAACATTTTGCGTGACTTCAGTATTTAACAACGCCAGAATAAAATCAGATGGTTCTCCAGTCAATCCCGAGTTCAGGAAAATCATATCGCAATCTCTATAATTTCCTATCGTCTCAGCTTCATCATTTAAAAAATCACGTTTATCTGTTCTATAACTTGCTCCAGTTAAAAACAGATCAGCTTCTGCTGGAACTACCTCATATTTGGTATCTTGCTCAAATTGGGAATGAGAGATAGACCATGAACCTGTATATAACTCTTTGGGAATATTGCAGACGTAATAGGCGATCGCTGTTGACAGAGGTCTGTTTCCTTTTGATGAAATCATTGCCGTGTTAAATGCGATTGCGTATGTCAACTGTTTATGGGTAATATCAAACTCTCTAAGATCTTCATAAAGCGTATCAACAGTTAAGGTGTTTTTCTGTATAATCCGTAAAATTTCATCAAAGGCATCTTCAAAATTATCAAAATTCGCATCAATAGATTCATCAGTATTATCCATGACCACATTGATGGCCGTATAATCCTCAGTTTTACTTTTATTGACTGAATTAACCTGTTTGATGTATTCACTTACAATGGAAACCAATAACAGCATGGCTGTTGTTGTTCCATCATGTGCTGTCATATCGACACGTTCACCGACAGTTGCCAATATTCTTTGAAGCATCATATCCACAAAGGTTTCAGGTCTTGTAGATTTCAATAAGGTTATACCATCTTTCGTGAATGTATCAATCTCATATTGAGAACCTATGGGATTTGTGATGATACAACCATATTTAGCAAAAGGCCCACAATACGGTGTGAGTAATTTTATATATTTTTTGCAACTTATAAAAAGCTCATGTTTGGACAAATCCTCATGATTGTAAGCTTTTATGTGATTGAAAACAATATTACTCTCATCTGTTTTTCGTGGTGTTGTCATTCGTATTTCCTGTTTCTTTAGATAATGTTAAATTAAACTGTGTCATGATTGCTGAAAGAATGTTAAACAGTGTTTGTCTGTCCCATTCCTCATTATTCTGAATAAGATTCTTTTTAGTGGTTAAAGAACGATTCAATTCACTGAACATGGCATCAAATTGAGGTATGGGTAATTTCAGGATATCATTGATATTCAATCCATAATTCTTATACCATACCGATCGCAATAACAGATCACTGAGATCTGAAATGCTGTAAGGTGGTGTCACCATACGTTTTGCCACTTCTGAATCTTTCAACCCACTAAGTTCACTGGTATCATTTGGATCCACCAGATTCAATACCGTGGCATTGAAATGCTTGAGATTCATCTCAATATATACGGAACCTCTAAAATGCTCTCCAAATGATTTCAAATCATTCTTCAACTCATTTTTAAATCTAAAATAGTCTTGAAGATAACCGCTTAATGCGGCAACGTTTATTCCGTTATAGTCTTGCCCGATGAAATTGCTGTAAACTTCTTTAGGGCTATTATAAAAAAAGTTTGAACAACATCCACTCCATAAAATCCTGACGTGTTCTCTGGCATATATCCGCATTCTGGGCATTTAAAGATGGGATAGCATACAAACGTGCAACGTTGTGAGTTTATATAATTCTGAAGTCCGTCATTAAGCTCGGTAATCAGATCTATATCAGGCAATACATAACTGTCAAGTTTATAGCGAATGGCTTCCACATCAGTTGTCGTGAAACTTTCGGTTGTGCAGAACTTGTCTTCATAGACATAAATCTGTTCAATCCAGCATAAGAATTGACTCAATCTGTGTGCGCCAATATATTTGATAACATCTTCCTCACCAGCACTATCCTCTTGCATGAATTGCAGGATTTTGTTGATAAACTTATCAGAAGAATCGAAATACTCTTTTAAAGATGGAATTTTCAATTTGAGTTTGATATTACCAAGCTGTATGGTATCATTGAGATTTATGGAGTTTTGGTATTCCCTGATATCTTCCAGAGTAACTGGAGAATCCTCTCTCACTTTTGTCAAATGTTCAGTCTGTGCGGAATTGAATTTGGAAAATACCGTATGCGCCAGATGTGATATATTTATAGTTGCTTTTGAAACATGTTTACACAATTCACCATTTTCTTTATAACCGCTTGTGCAGGGATGTATGAAATCATATCCTTTTGGATAGGTTGTTTTGGCTGCATGAATACATAAAGGTTCAAAATCAAGTATGGATACATTTTCAAGAAATACCTCAAAATCATCCCATCCTGGTAGAGATGAGTTAATGATCAGTTTATGAATGAAATTGAGTGTTATTCTTTTTAAATAGATGTCCTGAAACAGAATCAGGCATCCTCCAAACATATAACCGTAATTCTGTCCAACCTCACCGCATTTCTGAAAGAATGAATTATATTCAGCAATGGTTGGTGGTCTCAATTCCAAAGCTATACCAGAATTGAACAACGTGTATCTGTAAATATCCTGACCATTCTTCATCATTTTACGCAAAGCGGCTTTTCCATTATACACCTTGTTTGATGAAGGGGCATCGACAACTTTAGCCAATCCCAATCTTACTTTATTGTTTTCATCTTTTAACCAATGGATGAAGTTTTTATCACTGCTTAGATTATTCTTTTTAAGGTAAGCGAGCATGTCTTCTGAAGATGAGGATAGCATATACATCTGGTATAGATAATACTCCCAGGTGCTTTCAGGACTTAACAGTCTTTCCTTTTGCTCATCGGATAACCCAGCAAATCTTTTTTGGATAAGTTCAGCAAGTTCCTCGACATTTTCATCAGTAAAATAAACGGGTTCCTTATCAATTCCCTTGATCAATTCAGGGTCATCAATCAGACTGGTCGGTTTTTCAATATCCTGTGAAGAATCTTTGGCAATCACTGTATCGTCTTCATCAGATGTGTTTGTATCAGAAACGGTTGGTTCCTCTATAACAGCAAAACCTTCCTCACAATCAATATTATCTAAAGGTAATGGGTATAGTATATCGGTCATTTATAAATCCTTTTTAAAAAACAACAATATCACTTCTCGTGATAAAACTTTGAAATTTCTGTGTTTCACATAAATATCCTGTATACATGGAATTGTTTGAAGTTTTCCAGCATATAAATCCAGCAAATGTTATATCATCAGATGGAATCTCCTTGATATTCAGATTATCCAATCCTGCAAGAATCGGAAGACGTTTTATCATTCCTTCATGATTAAGATTGACATAATCTATATCAGACTTGATAAACGAAGAATGCTCGATTTTATTTAAAACTATATCATTTTCTACGGGATTAAAAATTTTAACATAATTATTGAACAGGTCTTCCAGTCTTAAATTGGTGCAGTGATATGTGTAAAACTGAATACATTCTTTTTGCAGGACTCCATTATCCATATATCCAGTATTATGATTAATGGTAAGTTTTATTTTACTTAAATCCCATTTTACTTTATTGAGTAATGCCGAGATATCTTTCATATTTATGACAATGGGTTTTTCTAGATCCAAAGTAAGATTTTTGAAAAACTCCCTAATCATGGTTTTTAAAGTATCATCGGTTATCCTTAAAATATAGATTGAGAATTCGGGATCATTTTTTCTAAAGTCTTTATCACTTGTGGTTCCTAACATATAATAATCATTCCCGTCTTTTGGGGGAATGATACCAGCATACAGAAATGCGCATTTTCTGTCATTCAATTTAAAAAACAATGACTCTATAAGCTTTTGTGTATCATTATAAAGTGTTTTCTTTTCTGCCATGCTTGCAATCCTTTCATAAAATTAAAACATATTTTTATTATATTAATAAAAAGCCTTATTTCTATGAAACAGCTAGAAAATGACAGAAGGATCAAATGGACAATTTATTTTTAAAAGAAGATTATAATCTCAAACGTGAAAAAGTGTTATCTTCATATAAACAAAACATGGTCGACTATTTAAAGCACCTTTACCCAAATGCCGATAATAATAAAATTGAAGAGGAAGTGAAAAACATCATCAATGAAAATATGAAAGTTCCAGTTGTTGAATATAACGATTGCTCTGTGGCAGGAACCTCTATTACAAAAAAAGCACCGCTTACCAGATTTTTAAGTGATAACGTAAAAGATAAGATATTTTCCATGTTTGGAGTTGTATATGAACGATCTGAAATCATGGAATCCTTTCTAAAGAAAACCATCAAGACCAAGATAAAAGAACGCAATCAATACAAACGGGCAATGTTTGAGGCAACTGATGATGTCATCTCCATGATGTATAACATCAAGCAGAGTATCACCAAGATATTCATGAATTCCATTATTGGATCTATGGATAATGAATATTCGGTCATTTGTGACAAAGATGGTTTCAACAGTGTGACATCCATTTCAAGACATTGTGTGAAATATGGTTATGTTCACGTTGAACGTCTTGTAAGTGGAAATCTGTTTTTATTGAATATGGATGACGTGATTCAATATTGTATTCAATTATGTAAACATCTTCCATCCAATATTGGTGAGGTTTGTAAAAAATATGATTTATATACACCAACATCGGAAGATGTGATATCATGGCTAAAAACCAATTTGCTGAAATACAATAGAGATTTCAAGACTATTGAATTGGAACGTTTTGTAGGCAGTCTGTCTAGAGATGAATTGTGTTATATTTTCTATGCATCAAATCTGAAACATATTTTCTTCTTCAATAAGGATTTTTTCAAATCGTTCATTGACGATTTTTTCAAAACTGAAGTTGAACCATTGAAAACGGATATCAAGGATTTCAAATTCAAGGAATATGATGAAACTTTATTGAATACGCTAAAACTCATTCATACCGATCTTATTGGGAAAAACCCTGAAACAAAACACGTATATTCATATTCGGAAGCATTGATTCATAATCCGGATGGATTGGCAAAGTTTGCAGCCTGTGTTGTTCATGCACAGAATATGATAGCATCATTCAAGGATTTCATTCAGTGTTTTCTGGTTATGAATAACGATTTTGTCAATATAACAAATCATAACAGAATGATGCGATCAACTGTCATTCAATCAGATACAGACAGTGTTATTTTCACATTGATCTCAATGGTCAGATGGTATAGTGGAAAAATCTATCTGTCTGATGAAGGATTGAAAATAAACTCATTCGTGGTATATCTTATTTCCAAAACTCTTGAGAATGTGTTTGCAAGACAAAGCAGATTATTTGGGGCATCTGAGGAAGATCAAAATCTTATCAATATGAAAAACGAGTTTTTCTATCCAGTCATGATGACAACTCCAATCAAGAAAACCTATGCCGGATTGGTATATTCCCAAGAGGGAAATATTTTACCAAAACTTAAAACAGATATTAAAGGGGTTGCATTCAAAAGCTCAAATCTTAGTGGAGAGGTTATCAATCTTACTAAAGATTTGATCAATACTGTTCTCGATAAATCCATGACAGACGGTAAACTGGATACAAACAGACTATTGACAAATGTATCAGATTTCGAGTATGAGATTTACTATAGCTATCAGAATAACAAACTTGGAAACTATCTTGCGATCAGCTCATTGAAACCGAAAGAGCAATATAAGGATCCAGATATCTCGTTATATCGTTATTATGAATTGTGGGAAGAGATATTCGCACAAAAATATGGAAGTATCTTCATACCAAGCAAGGTGTTTTGTATTCCTGTAAAAAATCAGGGAGCCTATATCAAATCGGAAGAATATCTGTCATGGTTAAAACAGAACAGTCCAACCATATATCAGAAACTTGTCAGCTATATGCAAAGAGATTCTCGTAAAATAACAAGAATGATCTTCCCCATGAATATAGATATTCCAGCAGAAATATACAAACTGATTCATGTGAGATTTCTTATTTACACAAACTGTAAACCGATGTATCTCGTTCTAAACGGTTTGAATCTCTCCTATGCATATCAGAATAATTCAAAGACCAAAACCATACTGGTAAGTGACTATTACCGAAGTGAAAAATATAACGATGTAACCATTGAATAATTTCTATAGACAGTTGTGAGTTATTTGTTTATAATATGAATTTTAACACATATGAATGAAAGTTGAGATTATCATATGAAACAAAATCTCAATGAACCACACACTAATGGTTTGAACTTAAAAAAATTAGAAAATAAATTCAATGATGCATCAGGTATCATAGATAACAAGATAAGCTCACTCTATGATACCATGGTAAAAGGGGATGCACAGCTTTATGCCGAATTAAAAATATTACAAGAAACAGTATTCAAGATCAAGGGAGATTTACGACGTTACCTATTTATATCATCAGCTTGGATAGGTTGGTGGTTTATACATCTACTCAATAAGATCATAATGATTTATACCTAAAATGAACATACGACCAAAATCATATAAAACCTTACATAAGCTATGGGAATACCCATAGCTTATGTAACGATGTTCATACATGCCAGTGATATCGTCATGATTATCCCTTATGATATTTTTTTGCTCTGGAAGCATATTCTTTGATAGCTTCGGATTCCTCTCTTAAAGTATCATCATCCTTGGTAATATCAAACCCGTGTGATGTTTCCTGAACATACTGATTTTCATTATAGAAAGATTCGTGTTCAGTTTTCGATAAATTCAAGTTGGCCTCAAGACTTGATTGAATTTCAAATGTGGCGTTTTGAACAAGTTCATCACATCTTTCATTATGTTTATTTCCATCATGTCCCTTCACCCAGATAAATTTTATATATTTATCCTGACTCGCCTTCAATATGGCTTCAAACAATTCCCTATTTTTAACAGGGCTACCATCTCTGGTTTTCCAGTCATTCTTTTTCCATAACCATACCCATTTATTCAATGAGAATACGGCATATTGACTGTCTGAATATATATTCGCATAAGCTCCAGGTTTTACATACTCAAGAGCAACTTTGATAGCGGTCAACTCCATGATATTATTAGTTGTGTGGAGTTTTGTTTCAACAAATTCTTTAACGATAGAATCATGCTGAACCACAACATACCCATATGCACCGATGTTAGGTTTTCTGAACGAACCATCAGTATAAATGTGTAACATTCCTGATCCTTTCATTAAGTTTATTAATCATAGCATTAATAAACATTTATTATTTTTATTATAAAACAAACGGTAAAATCATATGGTTATTTTGTAGTTATAATGAATTATAGTTATATATTATTTATGTG
>JAAOBB010000050.1_pt1 | contig 29810 bp, 41 predicted proteins | sample 7267541 | NCBI WGS metagenome assembly JAAOBB01 (sample SAMN14345205, study PRJNA599270) | viral metagenome | isolation source: viral-like particles (VLPs) isolated from bee gut | host: Apis mellifera | place: Switzerland:Lausanne | collected 2017-01/2018-02 | reverse complement strand
GAGAATACTTTTGGTCTATGTGCTTAACCCGAACTGGAGGAAGAAGGTAAAGCCACGGTCAGCGGTCGCCAAATTCGCAGCTGAATACGTCAATTGGGGGCCGGGCGCCCATATTCTTCCTTCCCAGATTCATTTTTTCAACAACGCTTTTGAGCAGGACGAATATGGCCACTGGAAATACAGTGACGTTGCGGAGAATGCGCCAAGGCAGAACTCCAAGACCAAGAAGGCTACGGCGCTTATCACTTATGCCATGTATGTGAACCATTCCCATATTTTCGTCAGTGCGCATGAGAGTGACGCTGTGAAGAAAATATATGAGGATGTGTTCGATACTATTGGACGTAATCCTGAGTTGAAAGCCGAGCTTGATAAGCATGGGTCAGGTACTAGCAAGCAGTTTATCAGTCTGACCACTGGAGGAATGGTTGTTTTCAGGTCAAGGAAGAATTCATTGGCTGGTTTGGGCGGTACATACGATATTGTCGTCTTTGACGAGGCTCAGGAACTGAGAGCCGACTATGCTTCCATGGTCAGCAAAACCCTTATGACCAAGAAGAACATGCTGACGATCTACCTTGGTACGCCTTTCCTTCCGAATTCGCAAGGTGACATTTTCAACCGAATTATTGATGGTGCTGACAGCAATCCAAACATTTACGCGGTCCGTTATGGCATAGATGATGATAATGCTTCCATTGAGGATAAAAGGTTGTGGAAGAAAACCAACCCGCTCTACCCTGATGTTATCTCGGACCGGGCTTTTGAAAATGCGGTCGCGGAAGCCTATCAGGGCGGTGAGGAAGGCAAGCGAGACTTCCGCATTCAGGTGCTTGGCCTGTGGTGGAAGGACAAGATACCGCCTGCAATCCCACTGCCGTTGTGGAACAAGGCCGTCAAGGAAGTTCCCAATGATCCGGCTACCAATGTCGCCGCAATCGTATTTGACCCTATATGCGGTCGGCTCGCATTGAGCATAGCCTCAAGCAGTGCAGAAACGCACAGCAATGACGGTGATTCCCAGAAATGGGAGTATGTCACCGGTGAGATTCTTGGCGAACGGTCGCAAAATGACTCTTGGAATTGGCTTGCAGAGACTGTCGGCAGTATGCCTAGGAAAACTGACATTATTCTGGACGCTGGCGGCTTGAACAAGGCCATTGAAGCGATACTCCCGAATAATATGCACGTGATCCATTTGTCCGGTTCGGAATTCCTCGCTTCACAGCAAGGCTTCTATGACATGATCGAATCTGGGAAGTTCAAACATACGAACCAGCCTGACTTGATGGCCGAAGTGAGAAACGCCCAAAAAGTCAAGTCTGGCGAAATGTGGAAATTCTCCAATATTGACAAGTCAAAGTCCATTGCCGGATTGAAGGCGTTGTCGGAAGCGGCATGGTATCGGTCGGTGAATGTTCCGCAAGAGCAGAAACCTACGGTGATTTACGTTTGAAACGTTATGTTTCCCCGCTTTACAGAAAGAATCGGCGTGTTCTAAGGCGAATGTATGAAGCGAATCTGCTTCCATGCGCCTACTGTGGCTTGCCTATCGATTTTAGCGCGCCACCGGACGCTCCGCTATCATTCACTGTTGACCATGTGATACCTGTGGCGGCTGGCGGCAGCGACATGATGGATAATCTGGTCGGTGCGCATAAAGCTTGCAATCGCGCAAAGTCAGATCACTTGGCTACCCAGGTGAAAGAGTCCACTCGGGTCAAGCCGACAAAACGCTGGTGGTAGTCCACATTTTCAAGGAATGTGTTATATTGATAACCGAGGTTTATTCCTGTTCCGTATTCTAATCAGGTTTTGAGGGCGCCGCTCCGTTATTGCGGTTATCAATATCAGCACATTTACTTGATGGGACAGAAAATGGCGCTAGCAACCATTATTTATAAGCCTGGCACATTCGTAGACCGGAACTTTATCGCTGATAACGTCCGCTCTGGCGGTACTATTGCCAGCATGGGCCAGCAGCGAAACGTTGAACTGACCGGAGATATTTTGCAATTCCTTGATTTCAGCGGGGAAATGCAGATTTTCGGTGAGGATAATCCTCTCGCCAACGATGATGAAAAGAAGAAGAAGTCCGGCGAGGCGAACAATTGGAACAGAGAGATATACCCTGTAACGTACCAGTCTTCAATGCGATTCTCCAAGCGGTTCATCGAACTGGCTACCGGTAATGGGTACAATAAACCTACCGGCATGTATTACCAGGCTGGTAATCCTGCTTCTGCATTCCTGCAACTGTTGAAGCAGCCTTACCAGAAGAACGCTCAGCAGCTTTTCCGTGACTATGTGAATACGAACATTTCCCGAGCACTTGACTATTCTGGTATTTTCGGTGTCAACCCGTTCAGCAAGAATGCTTCTCGTATTGCTCGCCAGAACGGTTTCCTGCTGAATACCAAGGATGAAGATTCTTCCGAGAACATTAAGCAGGTTATTTGGAACAAGCCTGCAAGCCAAACACCGGGGCAGACACCTGGTGCCGATGTGTTTGCTTCCACTGTCCGGGAGCTTGCCGATTCTGGCGAGAGTGCAGTCCAGTGCATGATGACTAGCAATTTTGAGAGTTGGCTGGCTAATGAGCAGACTACGATTGGCTCCCCCAACCCGCTGACCGCTGGCCTCCCCCTGATCGCTTCCAACGTGACCATCGGCAACGTTCCTGTTACTCTTTCCCGTCTTCTGCCTGACGACGCTATTTCTCAGGTCGCCGGATATGACAATCTGGTTATTGACGCTGTTCTTGGAAACTTCAACAGTCGGTTTGTCTGGTCTGCTGACCCGCTGGGCGGCGTTGACGTGTTTGACACTGGCGATCCTGACGGGAAGGGCGACCTGGCTCAGGTTAATCAAGTTTTGCTCCGGCAGGAGATTCGGCTTGCTTGGCGTTTCATCGGCGGCTCCAGCAAGTTCCGCGTGATTGCTCATACTGCTACTGCTCCGGCTGCTCCTTCCGGGCAGAACAATACTGATAACAAGTGAGGCGAATCATGGCAGATATGACTACTGAAATGCAGAACACTGATAATGTCAGTGTTGCCAAGGGTATCCGTGAGGCGACACGTTCCGGTTGGATGTGGATTGCTCCGCTTGGCACCAAGCTTCCTGAAACCGCTGTTGAAAAGCTTGATCCTGCTTTCCAGGGGACCGGGTTCATTTCCTCCGATGGGCTTGTGGAGCCAGCTGCTCTAAGCCTTGGCGATCCTTTCACTGACGCTAACGGCGACACTATTTCTACTGCTGATCCTACATACAATAAGCAGTGGACGGGAACTTTCCAGGAGTACACTAACACCACTGTGATTGCCGCCTTGTTCGGCAAAGAGCAGGTGAGTTTTGATCCGGCTACCGGTGAGATTCATGTGGATGAAAAAGCCATCACCCTTGACAATCATGTGATTGTTGTGGACGAGGTGCTTTCCGCTACCCAGGACTTCCCCCAGGGTCGGCGCGCCCGGTATGTAATGCCTAAAGCTCAGATTGCTCTGACCGACGATATTACCCACAACTCCACTACTCTGCTCGGCTACGGTTTCACGGTCACGGCTTACTCAATCCCCGGATACCCGCCTCAGCGGCGTTTCATCCAGATTGCCAAGCCGACCGGAGGCTCCGATTCCGGCACCAATGGCTCTGGCACCAGCAATGCCAGTGCCAGCACTCAAAAGAGCGCCAAGTGATATTTCCCATGCCGTGAATCGTATCGGGGTTTCACGGCATGGGACTTTACATAACCTCCCGATACTCGATAAAGGATGATGAACCCCATGGCAACCACAACACGCAAAAAGACCACTGCTAAGACTCCTGCCAAGACCGCAAACGACGAAAAATTCGATTTCAAAATTCGTGACGACGCGGCAGAACGACTCCAGGACTTTATGAATGATCCAGATGTGATGTTTGTCGGTTCGGTTGAGGAGGCTCAACGCCTTGGCGTTGACCTTACCCAGCAGATGAACAACATTAAAGGTCTGCTTAGGGTCCTTTTGGATGATGAACAGTATACGAAGCTCCGTGACCATCTCCAGAAGACCGAGAAAAAGCGTGGCGTTACCGAGGACATGCTTAAGGCTGTCATGGGAAAATTGAATATCGATATGGAGTGAGCCTTGCTCGGCTCATACTGGCTCTGAGAGTCGATACCTGGACTCCTGAAATGTTGGCTACATTCAGCTCGCAATTTGGGGCGCCAAACGGGTATTCGTTCATGCAAAGAGCAAAACTCATAGGCCAGTACGGGCCGGTGGCCCGATTGTTGGATATCATTCAGCAAGCAACGCTCGCTCCATTTGCCAAGAAAGACAAGCCTCCTAAGTCGGTACTTCCATCAGACAAGCCCGAACACCATATGAGCGATGATGAAAGAGACCATCTTATCGAAGTGCTTGGCATAAACCGTCAGGGAGAAGGACTGAAAGATGGCGACTGGGCCGACTATAGCGACCGCTTGGATTAAAGTCCTACCGTCTTTGGAAGGCTTGCAGGCTGCGCTTGTACGCCAGTCAAGAGGCTCAGTGCTTGAACCCACGGTAAGACCGGCAAAAAGCACGCCGTCCATTTTCGCCGCGTCAGCCGCTAGCCTCGCCAGCCTCTTCTCCGATAAATTCGGCAAGACCTCTGCGCCCTCCTTCAAGGGGAGCATGAGGAACATTCTTGACTCTCTGACCAGCGACTTCTCCATATCGGGAAAGAATAGCGGGAAACTGTTCACTGACGGTTTCAGCGGTTTCATCGGCCCTCAGGGTGTCAGCGGATACCTGAAACTGGGGGCCGCTACCGCTGGTGTCGCCGTACTTGGCCGGGCTGTCGGCAAGGTCGGCGGAATGCTCACCAACATGGGCAATGAGTGGGCTGGTATCGTCGCCCGAGTCCAGAATGCGGTAGGATCAACCGGCGATTGGAACGACGCTCTCCGGCAGACCAAGAACGCAGCCTCCGAAATTGGCGTTAACATGAGCGACCTGGCCGATCAGTCGGCCCGTCTGACACTGCTTGCCCCGGAAACCATACCCAACTACAGTACGGCGCTGAAATTCACCAGTCTTCTCAACAAGAACATGATAGCGACTGGTGCCAGCACTGAGGAGGCCGCGTCTGCCTCGCGGCAGATAACCCAGGCTCTCGGCAAGGGCATAGTCAACGGCGACGAGTTGAACTCCATCATGGAGAATGCGCCTGAGATTGCCCGTATGCTCGCCAAGCATTTAGGCGTTGGTGTCGGCCAGCTTAAGGAGATGGGCAAGAACTCCAAGATTACCGGCGCTGATTTGCGGGACGCGGTACTTGAAAACGCCCAGCAGATCAACGATGAATTTATGAAAATGCCAGTGACCGCCGCACGCGCTGGCAAAATGGTGTTGAACTCATGGAACCTGTCCATGTCCGGGGCCGCAATCAAACTGTCCACAACCATTGGTGACGCTCTTAAACAAGTGGTTTCTGGCGGATATGTTGACGCTATGGCCGAAGGCTTGTCAGCGGAACTCAATAAAGTTTCCGACCATCTCGGCAAGGCTATGAGCCATATCGTGAGCGAATTGGGGCCTCACCTTTCCCAGACTTTTGCCGAAGTGAATCTTGACCCGCTGTTTAACCAGATCAACAAGTTCATTGATTTTCTGGGAAGTATCAGTTTTGAACAGCTGCTTAATGGCCTGAAAATGGTGGCTTTCTTTGGCACTATAGCTTTTTCCGGCATTCTTGGCGGCATGGATAAAATGCTCGGAAAGATACCTTTCATCGGCCAGGCTCTGGTTGGTGTCAAGAAAGGTTTCACCAGGCTTTTCACAGCGGTTGGCACAGCCAGCGGCGAGGCGGTAAGCGCAGTTGGCAGAGTGGTTTCCCGGATTGGCGACTGGACTCTCTCGCTCCGTGAGCCGATAAAGTCCATGAAGAAAGTCGATTCGGCTTTCGACACATTCAAGAAGAACATAGGCAATCTGGACTTTTCCAAGACCGACCAGAATTTCCAGCGCCTTGTGGATAACATGTTCAACGGTGCCGAGAAAGTTCAAGACCGTATCGGCGCAATGAACGACTACTTGCAGAAGAGCACCAAGAAGGCCTCTTATCAGCAGATACCGCAAGCGTTCTTCAAGCAGTTGGATGATTTGCAGAATGCTCTGAAAGGCGTTGATACGCGAGGAACCGATATGGCCTCGCATTTCAAGTTCAATTTCAGCAAGGTTTCCCAGTCGCTGTCTGACATTATCGACAAGTCCTACATGCTGCGAATCAATGTGGATACGGACCGGTCTGAGGACAAGCTCCGGCAGTTCAGGCTTGATATTATCAAAGACCTTTCACTAGTCCATGTACCTGATTTTCTGCAAGAGCCTATCGCCTCCATGGTCGCCACAGCAGTGAACACTATGAGGCATTTAGGGTCGGGGATCACCAAAGTATTCCAGGCCATAGGGCCTAAGATAGGTGACGTTTTCACCAAGACGGTTCTTCCGCTTATGCAGTCTGCCGGAGCAGCCATACAACAGACATTCCACAACGCTTTGGAGCCGGTGCAACATTATTTTGCCGAGACTTTTGGAACAACCCTAGGAGATTTTGTCAAGGGCATTCCGCACATGGTGGGAGATAAACTGGTGTCGGCAGTGAACGGCATTGTGAACCGCGCCAGCAGCGCCATGAGCGCCATTCGTGGTCGTTTCGTGGCTATCGCCAACGATACCAGCCATCCTTTCACGGCGGCATTGTTCACTAAGATTGTCAGTGCGGCAGATAAAACCAGCAATTATCTGACCACTACAGTGCCTGCTGCGTTTAAACGCATGACCGGTGTTGTAGGTCGCGCTTTCAGCGCCATAGGTGACCGTTTCCCTGTTTTGAAAACTGTGGCAAGCGCGACTTTCAGAGGCATTGCCGAAGCCGGTGTGACCATTCTCGGCAAGAGCATGACCGGCCTTGGGAAGACTATCACCGGCATTGGGAAGGCTTTCAAGGGGATAGCGCATTTCGCCAGTTCGCTTGGAGTCACTGCCGCCGCCACGTCGGCATTGACGGGAACTATCAGCACCTTGTACCATATGGACCCGTCCCAGTTCGGCCAGGCTTTCAGTGATGTAACGGCCAAAATGACTGATTCGATCAATCGTTTTACGACCGTTGCTCCGGCAATGGCCGAGGCTTTCGCGCAAGCGGCTCCCGACATGATTTCAGCGGTCTCCCAAGCATTGCCGGGATTGGTGAATGCGTTCGGTAATCTTGTTGTCACCTTGGCGACGGCAGTCAGCACCAATATGCCTATGCTGATTAGCGCATTCTCAACCGGGTTGGAAGACCTTATCGGCCTACTGCCTTTGATTCTGCCTGCTCTGATGGACGCTTTCACAAGCCTTTTCGTAGCACTCGCCCAAGCAATGCCTGGCCTGTTGCAGACATTGGGCAATGCGATAGCGGCGTTCATCCCGCAATTGTCCTATTTCTTTGCCTCGGCACTCCCGGTGATGATAGAAGCCATTGGAACCATGCTGACCCAGATAGGCACCATGCTTCCCGGCCTGGCACAGAATATCGCCCAAGGTCTACCAGCGTTGTTCCAGAACATTGCCAACGCCCTGCCCAATGAGATAAACTCGCTTATGCAAGGCGTGCTGGCTCTGATTGCCGGAGTGATCCAGTCCCTGCCGATTGTCCTACCGGCACTGATAAACGGGGTAATCCAACTGCTTGTCGGGCTTATCAACGCCATACCCCAGTTCATCAGCACGCTTATGCCGATGATTCCCATAATCATCGAATCACTGGCCCAAACACTGGCTAACAGCGTAGGCGCACTGATTGAAGGCGCGATACAGCTAATCAACGCACTGGTGCAGAATCTGCCAACCATCATCAGCACGCTGGTACAGTACATTCCTACGATAATCACGTCCATCGTGAACGCCATGACCGAGAATGTCGGCATTCTGATAAACGGCGCGGTTGAACTAGTTCTGGCCCTTGTCCAGGCTCTCCCGCAGATCATCGTGGCTTTGGTGAACGCCATGCCACAAATACTGATGAAACTCGGCGGTGCAATAGTTGACAATTTCCCAACGATTCTTAAAGCGTTCGGAGACGGTTTCGTAACCTTGGCGGCGGCATTGCCGCAGCTTATCGGCGTGGTGATTGGCGCAATCCCTGGAATCGTGGGTTCGATTGCCGGAGCGTTCGGCACACTGGGTTCACGTATCGTCGCCAATATCGGTGATGTTCCTGGAAGAATCATAGGCATGTTCGCCGGTGCTGGCAGTTGGCTGATAGACGCTGGCCGACGCATACTCCAGGGGCTTCTCCGTGGCCTCCAGGACGCTTGGAGCGGTATCGCCAACTTCATCGGAGGCATAGGCGATTGGATCGTCCAACATAAAGGGCCACCAGTATACGACGCTGAGCTTCTTGTCCACAATGGTGCGCTTATCATGCAAGGCCTGCACAAGGGCCTTATGAGTGGCTTCCAGAACGTTCAAGGCTTCATCGGTGACGTGAACAATCAACTGTCCGATATCGGCCTTGTAGACCCTCTCACCTATGAGAACGGGCGAATCAGAGGAGCCGACATGGGATACGCTGTCGGAGCCTATAGCGGCTCCTCCGGGAAGGTCATTAACCAGACTTTCCCGGCAAGGATCATCCGCAAGGACGACGACCTGTACACGGCATACCCGCAACTACAAAGAATAGCAATGAATGAGGCGAGCATGGCATGATGAAAACACCAATAAGCGCGTTCCTAGATGATGGAACCCACCGGATTGATATTGCCATAGCCGGAGACGACATGGACACACCATACCATTTCGGGGAACGTCAAATGAAAGGCTTCTACTCAACCCCGTCCATCAAAACCTCGCTCACAGAGGCGCAAACGCGGAACGGCGCACACGCGCTCAGCCACGGCGTTCTGTTCGCGGCAAGGATCGTCACCATTCCTTTCATCATCAACGCCGACAACCGGGCGGAACTGAACGATCTGAAAACAGCCCTCCAACTGTTTGTAGGCAAGTCCAATGTTATCTTCCAAGTCAACGATGGGAGCAACTCTACTTTCGTTACCGGAATGCTCAGTATCGAATACTCGGTTGATATTGATGAACGCAACACCAAAGGCGAAATGACACTCACCTGTCAGAACGCGGAACGACTCAGCGCCGATGAATACACAACCAGTATCGGGTTCGGCTCAGCTACCACCGGCGGCGGAATGAGTTTCGGAAACAACCGTCAAGGCCTGGTGTTCCCAATGAATTTCGGACAAAGCCACCCCACCGGAGTGCAGAACTACACTGTAGCCAAGAATCTTGGAAGCTACACAGCAGATGTGCAGATCACTCTTCACGGCGAAATGCCCGGCGCTTTATTTGAATGGCAGAATTCGGAAGGCCATTACGGCCTGCTTGAATACAATGGGTATATTTCACGCTACCAGACAGTGCTCCTGGACTCCAAAACCGAGTCGGCCACAATATCCGGTTCCGACTTCTCCGGCAATCTGACATACCGGGACTTCCCCAGAATACCAGCAGGAGGAAGCGTAAGAATCATCATGCTGTCTACAGTGGAGAATAACGAGTACACCGGGTTTGCGACAGTAGCCTTCCGAGACACTTGGATGTGAAAGGACAAGATAATGAGCGGAGCATTCGGCATAGCGCAAAACAGTGAAGGCAAGGGCCTCCTTGCCCGAGACTTGCGAAAGATCATCGAAGGAACCTATACCAGTCCAGGGATCATCAAAGGCGGCGAGGTTTCCGGAAACCAGAATCTGACTTACCATATCGGAGAAACCGTTGGCCTTGTGTCCCGTGGCGCGGCTGACGGCATGAGCATGTTCTACCTGAGTGCCACTGATACGCCAGCCGTATCGGCAGGCACTACCCTGCCAAGAATAGACACCATCTGGGTCAAAGCGTTAGACCCCGAATTGGACAATGACCAGTACGGTGTCCAGGTGGGCGTAACCTCTGGCACGCCATCACAAGCCCCGACACCGCCAGTATTGGACCCCTCGGCAACCAGAATCATCGACATGCAGGTGAGAGCGAATACGACCAACCTGGCTACCGGAGCGACGATTGACGGATCATACGATTACGCTATCCCTTATGGTGCCACGCTTGGCAGGCTGGGAATAAACGAAAACAAGGCAAGCGGAAACGGTGACGCAACCGTCAGAAAATGGTTTATTGAATTGGACGTGCCGTTTTATGTGCCGACCGATAGATACATAGAACTTATCCATAATGCTGATGTTGCGTATATGGGCGCTGGGGCGCAAGATTTCATGACATGGGCGAGCGAATTCGTCATAGACAAGAATCGTATTCCCTATACTGCCCGGGAAACCATTATCGCTTTTGGTGTTTGGACGCATACCAGGAACGACAAGGTCATTCGGGTTTCCAAAGGGCAGCATTTAGCGCAAATAAAATACGGCATAGCCAATAAAACCGGTAACGGGTGGCCTTTCTTCAAGTACGGCGAGAATGGCGGTCTGAGCTACCCTGGGCGCACTCTGGAAGTCTGGGATAGGGGTGTTGCTGGATGAAACATGTCGCCTACACTACTGATATTCATACCGGGCAGATACTGAGCAAAATAGATTTAGGCTCATTCAACTGGCGACTCACCATCAACGACTCCTCGCTCTCTACACAGCCCAGCCGGAAAGTGGGCGAGGATGAAGTCACTGATGTGGATGTACGCTGGTCGGCAGTCCCAGGGCAAACCCAAGCCGAGAAAGCACTCGCCCTTATGCCTGGTATGCGAGCCATAGCCATATTCAGCCAGGACGACGACGACCCTCTCAACAATGGGCTAGGCGTACCCATGCTTTGGGGTGGCATAGATGTTCGTAAGTCCGATTGGGAAGGTACTTCTTTTGGTTTGGAAAGCATATATCAAATGCTGGGAGACCGGTATGCCATCCCCGAAGGTTGGTTTACCGACAACCGGTCCAAGAACGTACTCAACTTCTCCAAGGCAACGATTCGCGGCATAGCCGCATATATTGGCTGGCTTTGCACCAGTCAGAAGCCCGGAGGCGAACTGCCGGTGGACTGGCAGTATATCAATGAAAAACATACTTGGATTGCAGGAGAGGACTCCAACAAGCATGTCAGGAACTATCAGGCTTGGAATGTGAACAATATTTCCGGCAAGGACATTTTTGACAAGTTGGCTGGGGTTCAGGATGGGGTTGACATGCAGTGGCGCCCCTACATGTCTGATATAGATCATGTGCGTAATCTTTTCGTCGCCGGGACCGATGAAGAGCAGTATCTGAAACCGGAATCAGGGCAGATGATCCGATTCGTCTGTCATGAGGGTACCGGTAATCTGGAGAATCTGGAAGTTGATTATTCCAAACCCTATCAGCGAGTGTACGCCACCGGTTCCGGTGAGGACGCTGAAACTCTGACCGCGTTCGCTGAGGACCTGTCGTCAGTCAATCGTGAGGGCGGTTTGGCACTTCATGAGCTTGCCATGAGTGCCACTGATGATGAAAATTTCTCACTTTTGAAACGTGACGCGCTTGGAAGGCTGGAGGCTCGGAAGCGGCCTTTAATGCAGTTTTCCGGGGAATTCGACGAAAACGACCCCAATACTCCAAGGGTTGGCCTGATCCATTCGGGAGAACCTTGTATCATTGATTTGCAAGGTTACCCAGATATTCCTGATGGATTGTACAAGACCCGGATCATGGAATTGTCGGGCGACGAAACCAGTCGGGTGAAAGTCTTGTTTGACGTTTTGCCCGCACCTTATTTCTAGGAGGAAATAATGGCCTACAACCCCCGCCATCCAAAACTTCACAACAGTGGAATAGATTCTATTCTGAATAGTATTCAGGAAGCGCATAATAATGCGCAAACACAACGAACCTCCAATACTGGGAGCCATTTCATCCCTTCCGGCAATGTGGATGAAAATGGGAAGCCTGACGGCACTGGTTCGATTATCGGCAGTGGTGCCAATGGTGGCAGTATTGCCCCATGGGTGAATGATACCACGCCGCCCGGTGTTCCCACCGGCATTACGGTGACTTCTCAGGCGAGCATGATACTGGTCACTTGGGATGGGACCCTTCAAGGTGGTGTGCCTGACGATTTTGACCATATCAGTGTTGAGATTGATGGCGTTGAAGCCATCAAAATAAACGCCAAGGGAACGTATCCTTCTGATGATTCATATGTGCCTGGCAGTATGCATGATGTGCGTGCCAGAGCCTACGATAACGCGCATGATACGAACGGCCAGCCGAAACCGAATGCCAGCGGTTACAGTCCTGCCATCACGGTCAAAATTGTTGGCGCCGCCGCAACCGAGCAAGTGGATAAAGCCCAACAAGTGGCTCAGCAGGCCATCGACAAAGCCACCGGAGCGGCAACTATTGCCGATAATGCCGCCAATACCGCTAATGACGCTAAGAACACGGCAAACGGTCTCAACAAGGATGTGCAGAATGCAGTGAATACAGCAATGAATGCTGAAAGCACAGCTCAAAAAGCCTCTACAAACGCTGACAAGGCTTCCAGCAACGCGGATCAGGCTTTAAACAATGCCAAAGACGCAATCAATCAAAGCACCGCCGCCAATGCCAAAGCCGACAAAGCATTGAACAACGGTTCAGAACTTATCCGAAACCCAGCCATGGACCCGGCAGCAGGTGATTTGGATGGGTTCGGCATTGCCATGGATACCGGTGACGCGCCATCCGCACCGCCACAGCCTTATACGCATTATGCGGCCATCAAACAGCGGGATTATTTCAGCACATGGAAGTTCCCGCTAGCCAAGAATAGAATCTACCGTTTTGGTGCTTGGGTCATAGCAGACAAGGCCGACCGGAAAGATTTGAGAATCGGTTGGCGGTATAATAATCCAGGCACGCATTGGGACGAATGCTTCACTGTCCATGCCAAGGACGCTCTCACCTGGACTTGGGTTGACGGTTATGCGAAGGTTCCCAACACTTGGGACGATAACCCTAACAGCCTGGTCATGTGGCTTAATGTCAATGGCTACTATTCCGACGCTCAAGGCTGGTGGCTCACCGGTCTCACCGTGAAGGATGTTACTGAGGCGCAAGGCGCGCAACTGACTGCGGACGGGAAGAACCGTACTTTTGCCAGCAAAACCGAGCCTCCACACACTGGGCTGACCAAAGGCGACGTATGGTACCAGGTAAACGATAATGGGAACACTATTGGTATGAAGATTTGGGACGGGTCTAAGTTCAACCCGAATCTCCTGTTTGCTGACGGTATTTTCGTACCCGGGAGCGTAGGCCCTGTTTCCATCCAGAATGGGGCGATCACTGCTGAGAAGATTCTTGCCAGTGAGGCGGTGCTTGACAAGATTCTTGTACGCAAGCTGAATGCTGACGATATCGATGTTGGCAATCTTACCGCCGCTATCGTCAAGTCAAACAAGTTTGTCACGCCGGATGGGCGCACCGGTTTTGACGAAAGTGGTTTCTGGTCTAAGGATGTTAATGGGAATGAGGCGTTTCGCGCAAATTCCAATGGCGTGAATATGACTGGTGTTTTCAAGACAAACACTGATGAACATTCAAGATTTGTAATTTCCCAGGAAGACGACCATACGCCGGTTGGCGAACGGTCTCTTGGCACTATCCGGTATTTTAGTTCCGTCAATCCGAAGGACGCGATTCTGGGTATTAGCGCTTGGGATAATCAATCTACCAAACAGCTTGTTTTAGGACCGGCTGATCCTGATAAGTATAATATCGGCGTTTTGCGATTAGTTGGCGGCAATGGGGTAACTACGAATAACTCCAGTGCTTCCTTGGAGGCGCAATCGATAGATTTTGGTGTTGCCGAAAGTGAGGATACGACCACCCGTATTTCGATTCATAACGCCACTGCTCCGGTGGCTGACGCAGGCTCTGTCCGTATTGCCGCAAAAAACCGGGTTGACGCGATTGGCGATCAGGTAAATATTTCTTCAAAGAACATTTATGTACAAGGTCATTCAGCCAACTATGCCGATTATGATATAAACAGTTATATCGGTTGGTCGTCTTCATTTGAAAACTACAATAATGCAACTAGATTATATAAAAGAGGAGGAGTCTACTATCTTGAATTAAACATTCAAATAAAACAAGGAACAATACCGACAAACCAGACAATCCCCGTCGTGATTCTATCCAATTTGGTTATGCCCGATCACAGCCTGGACGTGCTCGCCTACGGCACTGCTTACGCAGTCGGCCGATTCCATATTTTCGGCCCTAACGAAAGCCAGCCGCAGGGCACCATCAGTATTGGAACTAAAGATATAGCGAATTTTTTCAGTGCCGAAATGTTTTGGGCTGAAAAATAATGGAGTTTAGCTAAATTGATACCGTCAGAAGTTATTATCCCCATGATAACCGCCATTATCAGCGGAGGTTTCACAGCCTTGGCTGTGGTGCTGAAAGCCAAATCAACCAGAAAGGACAGATTCAGCCACGCCTTCAACGAGTTGGTCCAGACATTGGACGATCTGGAGGCGCATATCAACCAACAAGAACAGCGCATACAAGAGCTTCAAGCCAAGCTCAAGGAGTATGAAAGACTGGACGACGAGAAAACCATGTACATTAGGCGCGTCGGCCACTGGTTCGATAAGGCTTGCGCGATCCTGGACCCGGAATGGCTTGCTGCCAATCCTAAGCCCAAACTGCCCGAATCATTGAGGAACACTATTGGAAAGGACAAACTATCATGAGCCAACTAAAAAGCTGGGAGTTTTGGGACGACGCTTTGGAGCGTGCCGTCAAAACCATGGCTCAGACAGCTGTGGCGACCATTGGGACGGCCGTAGTGATAAGCCAGGTAGATTGGTGGGCTGTCGGCGGCGCGACGCTCCTAGCGGGCATTCTGAGCATTCTGACCTCCATTGCCGGAATAGGACGATCAGATACGGTCAGCCCAGCAAGCCTAGTCAAATATTTAGGACCAGAATCGACACCACGTCACGCAAGGAAAGAAGAGGACAATGAACGGGATTGACATATCCTCAGCACAAGCCGGACTAGACTTGAGCAGAATACCATTTGATTTTGCCCTTATCAAGGCGACACAAGGCACTGGTTACACAAACCCCTATTGTGTAGGGCATGTTGAGCAGGCCGCAAGCCTAGGCAAGGCTGTAGGTGTCTACCATTACATAGGCGGCGGCAACGCCAAAGGGGAAGCCCAGTTCTTTGTGAACAGTATCCGCAACTGGATAGGCAAGCATGTGATTGCGATTGACTGGGAACAGTATCAGAACTCAGCCTGGGGCGACCAGTCGTATCTTGAAACCGTCGTATCTGAGGTTATCAGGCTCACTGGCGTTCACCCGCTGATCTATGGCCAGCAAAGCGTGTACGGCATGATATCCGCTGTCGGCAGGAAGTATGATTGCGGATTGTGGGTGGCCCAGTATGCAAGTATGGAGATTACCGGGTACCAGGACAGTCCATGGAATGAAGGAGCCTACGATTGTGCGATACGCCAATACTCCTCGGTCGGCAGACTGCCCGGGTACGGGTCCAACTTGGACTTGGATAAGTTCTATGGCGACCGGAACACTTGGGACGCTTACGCGAAAGGAACCGGAGCCTCCAACATTCCCGCACCTGCACCATCATCGAACATCAACGTCCATTACGCACTGCACATGCTTGGCGGCTCATGGCTTTCCGAAGTGACCAATTTCGGTTCAGGCGAGGATGGGTTCGCCGGTCTCCCTAACCATAAACATGATTTGCTTTACGCCAAAGTGGATACCGGATCGCTCAAATACCGGGTGCATACCACTAGGTCTGGCTGGCTGCCTTGGGTGAGCCAAGGCAGCCCCAACGATACGGTCAACGGCTGCGCTGGCAACCCTGGTGAGCCGATTGACGGCGTGCAATTCTACTATGTGACACCTGGTGGCGAACCGTTGAAGCAAGCCTGGTATCGGAGTCAGACGACCGCAAGGGCTGGCTGGCTTCCTGTCTGTTGTGATGATGGAACCAGTGTGAAAGGCTTTGACGGCTGGGCAGGGATAATTGGAGAACCGTTGGACCGGTTGCAGGTGAAAGTCAATGACGGGAACCCGTTCTGAATAAAAAGTTTGGCCTCCCGCTGGTTGGAACGGGAGGCCAAACTTCATGAATGCCGTAACTAGGTGGAAGGAACATCGCACCAACAAACCATCACCCGGCTACAAAAACAATCATACCACTTTCCTGAGTTTCCAAGTGACCTTTCATCGGAATTGCGCTGGGCTGGGTTTCATACATTTTGACCAGATCATCAGCCTTGGTCCTGAGACCATTATAATAGGACAGTATGTGAATCGCCTGCTCAATCTGGTTGCACATGACTTCCTTGGCGGTCCTGTTTGGAAGTCGTTGTATTGTTCCAGGTCGGGTTTCTTGAATGAAGAAGGAGTCCTTGCTATGAACGATTCTTCCTTCATCGGTGATAGCGTATCTCATGGTTTACTCTTCTTTCGCTTTTCCTTCGGTGTCAATGCTTCTCTAATGTTTTTCGGTAAGCTCGGCATAAGTTCTTCATCCGGCATGTTAAGCAGCTTTTGGACACCAATGGCAAGCGATATTTCTAATTTGATTTCATCCAGAGCCTGGTTGACCATCTCAGCTGCGCTGGGATAGTCAATTTCCATACCGTCCGCAACAAGTCTGACAACATCGTGGCTCTTGTTGTTCTTCTCTTCCCTGGTCAAGGAGAACAGTTCTTCATCACCGTCATACATGGTGACGTTAATCGTTGTAACGTTCTTTTCTCTTTTCACGGTCGTTCACCTCCTTCACGAGATTATCGACAAATTCTGTGGCGCGACCGTCAGTATCCCATGCACCGACAAGAGTGGTCACGGTATCGCTTAATTCGGTCAATAGATTTTTGATGGCGGCGGAATCTTTGGTTGTTGGAGGTTCGCCGTTCACCTTGACGACATTGTTTTTCGGATCAAAGTATACTGCTACGCTATCGTTCTTGCCGTCATGGCAAAGAAGCAGTGCTTTCATGATTTTCTCCTGTTCAGAAATAGGTTGATTCCTGATGATGATGGCGGCAGTAGAATTTCACGCCATCATCGGTCTTGTCGATCTCCCACCCCATGCTCAGCAATGCTTGCTTCACATACGCTTTATCGTTCTGCACAAATGAGCTACTGCAACGAAACTGACTTGGGCATAGATCAACTTCGCAGTTCACTTGCCAAGCATTACGGGGCGCGTCAAACTTGATAGGCATGATTTACTCATAAATAGTTGAATATCTTATTGCGATACCGTGTACCTGGTCTTCATCAAATACGGTGAAACTCTTGACCTTCTTCCTAAGCTTGTATACTTTGTCTTTCTGCTTAAGTATTTCATTCAGGTTGATTACCCGTCCATCATCGGTTAGATAATCTGAGGTGAAAGAATCACGATTCCCGCTGAGTTTCGTACCGTCCTTGAATTCAACAGAGATACGTGACCCCAATAGAAGGAATTCAAAGGTTCTCTGTTTACGCATATTGCAGTCAATTTCAACGAGATTATCTGCTGTGATATCCAACCAACTGCTTCCCACGAATTTTCCAATAGGAGTAGCAATTCCACCGCCAACAAAATACGCAATTTTTAGGCTTTCAACGATCTTCCCTGATATGATTTCCGAATCAGGGCCGGAAACAATCTTCCCAGTGTAATTGATATTGACAGCATTTATCGCCTTAATGGTTAATCGCGGCGGTACATCGATGGCAATATCCCTGATATCTGTCCTATATTTATCCCAAATATCATCGTCTGTCATTTTTGCAAAAAAACTAACAGTATAATCGTCTTTTACTGAGCTAATTCCTAATAGCCTACCTACTGTTTCAGGTTCGGATTCCATCTGGAATTCAGCAGTATGTTCTTCCGGCATATCAGATTCCTTTCTCCTTGTAATAGTTTTCAAGCCTTCCGCCCAAACTGGCTACGGCAAAGTCGTCAACGTTCTCCTTATGGAAACCGTTCACATGTCTATGCACAAAGAATCTGAACGGCGAGCCTATATACTTGTGGCATACAAGGCATGTTTCCCGGTGAATTTTGGTTGTGAAAAATTCAGTGAATAAATTAGCCAGCACATATAGTGCCGCAAGCAGTAGAGGCGTGGCTAATCCTATGCAGTATGATTTCCAATCCATTTATCATCATCTCCTAAACACCAACGGCGGATCAGGAATTTCCGGCTTTTGCTCTTCTGGGCCAGGCGTTATCATGTCCTTAAACATTCCTCCCCTATGCCAGTGTTTGGGGCAGTAATCTTTGCCGTCAATCTTCTCCCAGCCATCTGGAGGAATGTTCTGATACGTGTCTCCTTCACTGGTTTCATATGACGTTACGACAGAGGCCTTGCAGTCTTCCCAGTCGCAAATAAGCCAGTGGGTGACCTTAATTCTTGTACTCATGCGTCTATTCCTTTGGGGTTGATTCTTGAATGTTTGTTCCTGGGAGATACTGCCAGTGCTTGGGGCAATGTATTTCTCCGTCTATCTCGGCCCAGCCTTTCGGTAGATAGTCAGGGCGGATAAGTTCGGGCCTGTCAGTGTTCAATCTTGTGACTGATTTGTTCTGACAGTTGCCCCATTCGCAACTAACTGTTGTGGTGAGTGAATATCTTATGCTCATGGTTCAGGAACCTATTCTCGGCTTGCGGGAGCCGTCCGTATCACGATACCAATGCTTGGGGCAATACAATTCACCTTTTATCATTGCCCAATTGCCGGGAAGGGTTGCCTCGCCAATAAGCTCATTGTTGCACGTTTTGAAAAGATCAATCTGGTCAGTGGTGATTGTTGTAGTTGATCGTTCACAACAATTCCAGCAATCACATGTAACTGTTGTCGTGAATTGATATTTTACACTCATGATTTTCTCCTATCGTTCAAACTCCATACTAGCACAATCGCCGGTTATTTGTGTTGGGTGTGGCGAATGATCCTATCCATTTGCGCCCGACCCTGAATCACTTCAAACACATCGTGATTAACCTCCGTGTCAGCAATGAAGATAGCCGGGTTCCTGTCAGGCTGGCCCTTGCGGATAAGCCTAGCGTTCGCCTGAGTATACTCGGCGGCAGTATACGGCAGATCAACCCATATCTGACAACTGGCATAATGTTGCAGACCGTCAACACCGGTCCCCATGGACTGCTGAGAGCCGACAATGATCTTCACATCATCATTCGGGGAAGCGATGAACGTTTTCGCGTCTATCGCTTCTGAATGGGTCATAATCCAATGGAAGGAAGCCTTGAACCGCGTCCAGACCAACACCGGTTTCCCTGTCTTCCTATAAAGGCTATAGGCTTTTCTGACCACTGAACGGAGCTTGCTATCCCCGAACCAATGCGTATCACCATCCCTGTCATAGATGAACCCATCATCCAACTGGGCTTTCTTGCCTGCCAATTCAGCAGCGGTTCTTGCGTCAATCTCACCGACTCCATCAATGAACCGTTCATCCTCAATCCATCGGGTGAAAACTTCCGTTTCCTTGGCTGACGGTGCTGAAACCGGACATTTGAACGGATCAGGTTGTTTTATGTCGGAATGCACAATCGATAAGGTGATTGCGGAAAGTATATCAGCGACTTTTGCGACCTGATTCGGATAATACTCCCAGACATGTTTGGCAAAGTCGTTGATCCACTGGATATGCATAATGCCATAGGTTCTACGAAAGGCTCCCAATGTGGCGAACCCCTCTCCGTATACGGCTATGCGACTCTGGCGGGTCGGGTAAAGCACACTGCACTGCCCGTACACATCCTCAAGGGACTTTGGTGTTGGCGTGGCGGTCAGCATGAGAACACTATTGGCTTTCCGGCTGAGAACCACCGCGTTCTTGTGCCTGAGCGACCCTACCGATTTTGTATAGTGTGATTCGTCAAAAATGGCGCCCCATTTGAGCTGTCGTGGCACACGGTATATCAGCGGCTCAACAAGAGGGAGAGAATTGTAGCTAACTACGAAAAAACTGGGCCTGTCAGGGTGTTTAAACTGGGCTACAACACTCTCCTTCTGCTTGCTCATGGTCTTGGTGTTTATGGCTATGGTTTTAGCTCCTGGGCACCATTGGGCAACTTGTGGTATCCATGTTGTTTTGACGACGTTGGCCGGGCAGACGACGATAATGCTTTCGCACTTATCTGCTACCATCATTTCGATGGAGCGTTTCGTTTTGCCCGTGCCAGTGTCGTCAAAAATGAACTTACGCACAGCTGTTCACCTTTTGCGGAGTCTTGCCAAAAGGCTATTGGTGCTATTCAATGCGCGGGTTACCGACAAATGAATCAGGTTAATCTCCTGATTGTCTTCATCGTTTGGCCGAGACATTTTCGTAATTTGAGTATTGGCCGCTTTCAGCGATTTTACCATTTGCTCCAATTCGTAGATTAAATAGTCATTAGCCATCGTTTCCTCATTGTTCATTTTGCATACTCCTTAATTCTTGAACTGGTCTAGAAAGTTTTGGCTCTCGCTCAGCAGATTCCACACCTTGTTATTGATCGCCAACAATATTTTCAGCTTCTTTGCGTATCCTTTAGTGCCTTCAAGATTCTGACAATGCGACTTGGCCGCATTCAAATATTTCAGCGAACTGGTCACGAACTCCTGGAAGATTCTAAAGTTATACAGCAACGCTTCCTTCTCGGTCATTTCTTCTCCTTGGTCACGCTCAAACCATCCTTGTAAGTGACATCCTTGTACGATTCCAAAGCCTCCTGGTCAAACCCATTGTCGCTGAGGAACCCATCGTAGTCGGTTTTCGTATTCTTCTTCTGGACAAGCCGTGCCATCATGCCACCATAGTGGAGCTTTTCATCCGGGTGGTCCACAAGATACTCGGTAAGAGTATCGGTAGCTTTCCCGAGTGCCTCTTTGGCTTCCACATACTTACGGAGCAGATCAGACTCTTCAATTGGTGAGTCATCATTCATACTGTCAATCATTTTCTTGATGGCGCGCAAGTTGTTGTCGCTTTCAAGTTTGACTTCCAGAATATCCCCATTCAAAAGAGACTTATGAATATCCTCCTGAATCTGCTCACTAGTCATCTGCTCCCAATTAGCAGGCCTGGGCGCGTAAATAATGTAGGCGTGCCGGGCGTTAAGCATTCGGGCTTCAATAGCCGCCTGAACACGATAGCGTTCAAGCATATCCTGATTGATCTCCCACAGTCTAGGCTTGCTACCGGTCTTCACTTCAAGAGTGGATAGGGCGCCCCTTGAATTTCGGAAAACAGCGTCTGGCGACATGTGCAAGCCGAGCTTCTCATTCAAATAGAATGACCAGTCATACCAGGCAATCTCTTTAGAGTTAAGCTTTTCTGCCGGAGTGTTCACTTCGGTAATCGTATAGCCGTTTTGCCCTGCGAATTCCTGAACGATATACGGCTCCCAAATGGAACCAAAATTCAGCGCGCTGGTCAGCGCGGGAACATCAGTGGGCAGTGGGCTAGGGTGTTCTCCGGTGATCCAGAACTGGGCCAGACCGCTAGCGCCAATCGTGTCCTCCCGGGCTTTCAGCCACTCCTCCTCGCTTTTGAACACATGGAATGTCACATCATTCTTAACCATTATCTTCTCCTATCATTTTCAGGAACTTTTTGACTCCTGTTTTGCCGACTACGATATGGACTTCGCACCCGGCTTCTTGCATGAGTGGTATTTCACGCCGTTGTGACGGTCTGAGTTTCCCGCCATCGCGTTTTACTTCTACCCATATGACGCGGCCATTTTTGGCGGCTACTACATCGGGTAGGCCGGAGCGGCTTTGACCAACGACTTTCTGAACCCACCATCCGGCAGATTCCAAGCCTTTGATTAAAGCCGCTTGCACCGGCCCCTCTTTGTTCGCACGTTTATAGAACAACTATTGATTGTCCTTTACGAACTGATCGTAATTCTTTCCTCTACTGTAAACAGAGCGTTCTATAACACCTTGCTCAACCAGATTGTTGAGCATGTCACGCGCCCATGAGTAGGAAAGCTGAGCCTTATTTGCGGCTTCTCTGATACTCATATGGTCTTCGACAAGGTATTGGACAAGATCAGTCTTGCGATCCTTCTTGCTCACTATCGGCCTCCAATCTCATTCTGACGAGCTTCCCATCGTAAACGTCTTCACTTTCAGTAAGCCAAGATGAATCATGCAGATAACGATAAGACCCAGCACCGTTATATTCCCGAATTTCACCATTATCCATTCGGTAAAACCCTGCTTCAAGTGAAGACTTATGCCTGACGGCGCATTTGAAGTTCAACGGTAAAAGCCACGGGAATACGTCGTAATTCAGGTCCAGAACAAAAGCGTTCCTATTATGCACTCCTACTGCAAGGGCGAAATTGGCGTACTGAGCGAAAACGCGATAACCGTCTCCTCCCTTCATTCTGATTGTGGAAGTAAAATTACTCCTGATGAAGGCTTGGACCTGGCTATTATCGTCTTCAAGAACAACAAGGTCGTTTTCGATGATTTTATCCGGTTCGGTGACCCGTTCGGAATCGTCATCGATGATTACTCTATCGTCCATGTTCAAAACTCCGGTTCATCCATATCAGCAGAAACATCCCATGGCGACGAATCGGGCGCCGCCTTCTGCGACGGTTGCGTTGCAAGCTGTTCAGCCTGTGCAGGAGCCTGTTGCCGAGCCTGCTTTGGCGCTTCCTTCTCGCGGAACCGGGTAAACGTATACTGCTTGTCCTCCTCGGTCAGCACGCCTTCATACGGGTGCAGGTCAATATCAACCGCCTTCACCAAATAATATGACGCGCAATTAATGGTGATTGAGGACATGCCGCGCTGGATTGTCCGCTCATAAGGCGTGACCTTCAAAGCAAGCAGAATACGGCTCCCACTGCCCGGCTCAAAGTCAAGATTGACCCTTTGGTTCATCTTGTCCACAATGATAGGCGCGGAATGCCCAGCGCTGATGAACAACTGCCAATAACCCGGAGCAACCGGCAAACCTTCTTTTGTGGCGATTACATCACCATCGTCAAGGCCGATCTCCTCAGCCTTGAGTTTCGGCTTGTTGAGCACCTTCTTTGCCGTGTCAACCAGGGTCTTGAATTGCGGATCATCCTTGGCGATTTTGACACGCAAAGAATACAACGGTTGCTTGTTCTGGTCTTTCGGCTGATACGGTTTGAAAATATTGGAGAAAACGACTTCCGCTTCCAGTTCGATAATGTTTGATTCTTGTGCCATGATATTTCCTTTCAGAATTCCTGCTCATTGTTCCATACGGCGGTTTGCCCAGGATCGTTGAATTCTGGTATTTCGCCAACGTCAGGTGAATGCTGCATGTTGCTTGCCAGGTTCGGCTTCGGGAGATTAGTGGTATTGCGCCTTGTTGGCTTGTTACGCACCATGCTGTCGATATCCTCTGCGTCGTCGGTCACGCTCAGCCCGAATAGGGCAAGTAGAGCATAGCGGCGATAGTAGGTGAGGGAGGCGCCAACTTCTTTCTGTACTTCCTTCTGCTGGGCTGATCCGCTGAGTGGAATGAGAATATCAAACTCCTTGACCCTTCTCTTGTTGCTGTTGTTGAACGCCGGGTCGCCTTCCTTTGGAGGGTTGTATCCGACTGCAACAGCACGGCATATGAGTTTAATGGTAGGAACTATGATATTCTCACCGGCAGTGAATGAAGGGCCTATTTCCGTTGTGGCGGTGTATTCAACCTTGTACTTGCCGCAAAGGTCTTTTAGTCCTCCATCCCATATGGCTTTGTAGTCGGCGTAATTGTACTGGTAGCTTTTCGCCTTCTTCCCGATCGGCTTGGCCTCCTGCTGAATATGGAAGATTCGTTCATCAATGTCCATGTCGTCTATCGACTTCTCCAACTGGACGACGGTGTTTTTTGTTTTTGCTGTTGCTGTCATTTTGTTCCTTTCATAATGTTCTGCATTTTCTCTGCAATTTCCTTCCTTATCGCTTCGCCATCCATGATGATGATGGCATAGTCAACATACATGGCGATCAGCACGACTGAGCTTGCAAACGAGGGAAGCGGGTTGCCAATTTTCTTACCGTAATCGATTAAAGTCTTCATGACCCTTGAAACCAGGTCGTTGCCAACCGGGTCACTGTTGACTTCCGCGGCCAGTCCAAGGTTTGGTTTGAAGCCTTCAAAGTCTACAAGGGTTTCAAGTGACATGCCTTCCTTGAAGTCGTTCGGAGATACTTCCGACATATGTTTAGCGACGTATTTGGCGCACCTTCCCGGGAGTTCCTTTCTTCTTTTGGCCATCAGCTTGGTCAGGCTGTTATCTTCCATGATCTACTCCTTTGAACTCAGTTTGTGGCACAGATATGCTTGGATTGCGTCAAGTGCAACCGTGTAATCGAACGACATATAATGGGGGCAATTGTCAGCAATAGACACCCAACAACTGCGCCTCAGTTCCCCATGCGACAAGAACTGGTATCGCACAAGATGATATTTGGCGACATGCAGTTTTTCAGGCAGACGGAAAATAGAGAATTTAAATTGCGAGTCCGTTTCATCATTGTTGACAACGATACTGATTCCGGTCTCACGGTGTGCAAAAACGTATGTTGAGACAGCGGAATAATCTACCCATCGTTTGGGGAAAAGATCATCGATACGACTTTGTAATTTGTCAAAGTCGGTAAGTGATATGTAACTGTGTTCATCTGTCGCTCCAAAAACGACCGGTCTGATATCTGGCATTTTCATGATTTTGCTCCTTTACTGCAAATTCTTTATGGCGGGGGGGGGGGGGGTGATTTAGAAGAACAGCGAATCATGCTCCCCGTGTGCTCGTAGCATGTCTCTTGTGAAAACGGCATTGAGCGAATATGGGCTAGGCTCTTTGTCGGCTAATGAAAACCATCCATTGGTTTTTAATTCATTATCAACAATGCAAAAATACCGTATAAGATGATCGGCTTTTGAATACAGTTTCGATAAGGGGAATACGGCGAAAAAGAATTCTGCTTTTATTGTTTCTTGGCTGATTTTTATACCGATACCTGTGACCCAATTGCCGTGTACTACTGTGGAAACGACATGATAATGCATTTCCCGTTCCGGAAAGAAGATTCTGAGTCGTTTTTGCAGCACTTCAAAGTCATAGAATGGTATTCTGCTTATTCCGCTTTTGGTGCCGTATATGATACCGCTTACCATTGGTTTTTTCATCGGTTTCTCCTATCTTTCGCCAACCACTATAGCACAATTACTTTCGCCGGGCGATTCCAGGGCAAGACGGCGCGCCTTCTATGCCGGATCATGGCGGCGCACCAGGTAGATTCGCGTAAAATTTGAATATTTAAGCAGCTTATAGGATAAGACGATTCGCCTTCTATGGCCGTTTCCGCGTCTGCCGGCTTTGCCGCTCCCCCGCTGAAAGATACAATCATATTTGAACGTTAGGCCGGCTTTGGTCACAAAATCATCACATATAGGCGCCATCGTACAATCAACGGCAATAGTGCTAATATGGGGAGACACATATATAGAGAGATAGGAGGACTCATGAGCAGTACAAGACAGGCGGCGGCTATCATCATCGCCACAGCAGTAGGCATGTCCATCGGTGCCGCGTGGTCATGGTCGGCCTCACCCGACATGGCAGGCACATGCACACAGGCAGATCAGCGACTATGCGTGACCAGGCCAGGAGACGGTCAGGACAATACTGGCACGACCTCATACCGTGACCAGTACGGCCAACGCTGGTATCGGGACGACGGTACGGCAAAGGTGGCAGGATGGCGGTAGGACTCATATACAGAGACCATGCGGCAAAGGTGCCCCCACAAAGCGAGGATACGATATACGACCATCTGATAGACAGGTGCCTGACCCGCGGATGGATACGCCGTAGACTCTGGCGGTCGGCAGAGCGTGACTATAGGCATAAGGCCAAGACCGGCACGATAGACGTGCTATGGGTAAGTGCTGACGACCCACTATCCGCGCCGCTGTCCACATGGTGGTGTGCTGATTGCCCGGGCCGCCCTGACCCATGCTACCCGCCTATCCATGGCCGGGATGGCGCTATGTACTGGCCCGTCATATCACTAGGCGATTACATCGATAGGGACGTGCTGGGAGGCGACGGCGTGGGCTTTGCACGTGCGGCTTTTGCTCGCTACTGCTGGGCCATATATGACCTGGTGACGGATGGGCATTTTGCAATGACCGGCGATAGTGCTAGTATCGGTACTGTAACGCGATAGAGAGGATATATCATGACTGACACAACAACCGTTGATCTGGCAAGCACCATCTACATCAACTTTGTGGACGACCCCGATAAAGCCACCCCGCAAGAAGCAATACTAGAGACTATCAACAACACGACAGATGGCCTTTGGTATGACGTGGATACGGCAGTCAAAGACCTAATCAACCATGTACAAAAAATCGTAAAGCCTGCCGACGCTATCGTATCCGAGGACGGTATGACCGCGACCGAACCGCGCGCTGGCGACGTATCAGTGCTTGACCTGCTGGAGCGTGCCGACGAAATTGACATCAAAGCTATATGTGACCTTAATGAGGACGACAAATGGGTCGTGTCTCCTTATGGGCAAGTCTACTCTAGTGACGTATGGCCCAGTCTATACGGTCTGATGGATAGGGATATCGCGGAAAATCTGGAAAACACTATGTGCCCTTGCACTTGCCAGGCTTTTGCTGACGCTTACGCGCTGGCGCATGAAAGGCAGTACGATGAAGAGTGGGAGCCTTACACCCAGCACCCGCAAATCTAAGAACTACATATTCGCCAGCGCTAGCACTTGCGCAATACCGGCACAAGTGCTATTATTATAAGTGATAGATAGGAGATATCATGACAGACCAAACGCTAAATCTGAGCGAGTCAATATATTACGACTTTACGGGGATAGACAACGCCACCCCACGCGACGTGTTGGAGACCGTCCTCTATCAAGACACGAGATTAGGCCGGGAATGGACAGACATAGATCTATCGACCAAGGACTACATCAACCGAATCGAAAAAGCGTTTGCTCCACTAAACGGCACACTGTCAGACGACGGCATGACCCTCACATATCCTGACCCTGCTACCGTCGATATTTATGCTCTGATATACCGTGCCAAGCACATCGACACCAAGGCGATACTCGCGTCGCACTTGGATGATGGGTATGTCATTACCCCGTGCGGTCGCGTGTGGACAGGCCGGTGGTGGGATACGCTCACGAGCATGATGGATACCCGCATAGCCTCTGCCCTATCCGACCAGATGGCTCCCTGCACATGCCAGGCTTTTGCCAACGCTTATGCGGCTAAGCACCAAGTGGAGTTTGGCGAGGAGTGGGAGCCGTATAAGGATAATCCGCAAATCTGAGCGAAATCACCAATAATAGCACTTGTGCTTTACGGCACAAGTGCTATTATTATATCTGATAGGAGATAATCATGACTTACAAAATCGACTTGAGTGAAGAACTCTACGGATGGGCCATCGAACAGCACCATCCAAGCACTGCATACATAACCCCATACATCGTCATCACCACCCACGCCGCCAATATGGGGATAGAGTACTATGACCGTGACGCGGCCATCAGCCTCTATATAAGCCGTATCAGGAGCATTTTCGGCTTGATAGACGTGAGGCTGTCTGCCGACGCTTGCACAGCCTACGTACCTGACCAGCCTCACTATGCCGCCGCATACGCGCTTATCACCAGGGCCATCCTTATCGACATAGACGCTATCATCAGGGCCTACGAGGATGATGGATGGGTCGTCACCCCGACCGGGAGCGTGATAGACCCCGAGGAGTGGGAGGCTTTCACAGACAACTTTAGCCCCGAGGACGACGACTCTATAAACCTCTACGCTCAGATCACCCGGCGCCCCGGCGGAACCCGCCAGCAGATAACCGATCACTATGCAGAGGCATATCGCAAGGCTTACGGCAAGACTTGGGGCCCTTATAGCGAGGAGCAGGCATGAGGGCTCCCACTTTTGGCAAAAAAGATTAACGGGAAATTTTTAAGGACAAAGGAAACAAGATTATGGGAACGCGCGAAATAGTGGATATCACCGACGAATACGGTCTCGCCCTGACCGACAAGGACTTGCACAGGCTGGCACAGACCATCCCAGCAGACGACAATATCCCGACAGACTACAGCGACCGTGAGCGGATAGCCATGTACCTACACGAGACCGGTATCACCCTGGACATCATCACCCCGGACGGCTATGTCTGGCAAAGGCTAACTGAAAAGTACGGCCCGGTGCCAGGCTACCAGCTCCCCGACTCCTGGCCTACAGACGGCCTCATGGTGCATGGGACACAATATCTAGAGGCCATATCCGGCGACAATTCCGGCAGTCTTTACCTCCTGGTTCCCCACGGCTACGGGTACGATTGGATTGATAAAGACCTTTGTGGCGGCGACGGTTCGGGCGAGACCCGAAAGGCCCTGGGTATCTAGTCTTCACAAGCAATTCACATATAGCACTATCACCATACCGGCGATAGTGCTATTATTGTAGTTGATAGATAGGAGACATCATGACTAAGACACTCGCACCAGTACACCCCTACTACATGATTAAGGCTTACCAGTGGCTACACGACCACGGGGCAAAGCCCGAGACCAACCCGACACCCCTGGCCCGGTGGGCCGAGTACGCCGCCCAAAATTACGATGAATGGCGGTGGGCTTTGGTAGCCGAGGATGGCGAGGTGGTAGGCGAGGCCTACCCCTCCCACTATCTGGACAGCACGTACTACTACATCACTCTGGCAACAGCTCAAAAGTACGGTCTTACCGAAGGCACACTCAAGCCAGCCGCCGATCTGGCTTTGCCCGCCATCGAAAAGCAAATCGGCAAGCGCTTGCTTTGGGCAAAATCTGCCGAACTTTGCGGTCACGTCTGGCTGAGTGAACGCCACCTATACAATGAGGCCAAAGCCAAATATAACTTCTAAAACCTGCCCCGGCCGTCCGGTCGGGGCATAACCATACCAGAAAGGATTACCCCATGCAGTTGATTACCAGAGACATAGCCCGGGACACCTACGGGGCGCCACTGCATTACATGATGGGCACCACGGCACAGAACCTATGGGAGGCCGACACGCGACCACGGGAGGCAATGCCATACTTTGACATCCCAAAGGCCGAGGACTGGTGGCTACAGCAAGCGCGGAAAGTGGCTGATGGCGCTTATAGTATCAGCATTACCGACGACCTCAGCGCATGGCTCCCCGACGACAAACCACCGCAAAAACGGGGCCAGAAACTGCCAGACCTGCTCAAAAGCATTCTGCCCATAGAGCTTGCCCTATGGGCAACCCTCACCGACAGAATCGTACTAGACTCAAATTCAGCAGAAACCATCGCCATCAAAGGCGACACCATGTGGCGCGAAATCTACAGCAAGATGGACAAAACCATCCGCGACCGGATCACGGATACCTATTGGCCCTGCTCACGCCAAGAGTATTATGACCACTACGCACACATGTACCGAGAGATCACAGGTCTCAATCCAAAGCTGATAGACTATTAGAGACTTGGCTAGTCACTAGGCCCTGACCATCACAGTCAGGGCCTTTTATTATGCCCACACACCAGACACGGGGCAGACAATCGCACACAGACAAACCAAACACGCCACACCCACAGCAAAAAAATCATGGATATAGTCCATTGCACAGGGGGACAAGACCAGCAAAACCGCCGGGGGGGGGGAGCCCGAGAGGGCCACGACC
>JAAOBB010000062.1_pt1 | contig 31001 bp, 46 predicted proteins | sample 7267541 | NCBI WGS metagenome assembly JAAOBB01 (sample SAMN14345205, study PRJNA599270) | viral metagenome | isolation source: viral-like particles (VLPs) isolated from bee gut | host: Apis mellifera | place: Switzerland:Lausanne | collected 2017-01/2018-02 | reverse complement strand
CACTTTGCTCGATGAGGTTAAACCTAAGTTTCGGAAACATCACATAGGGTTTAGGCAAGAGATCGTGTACTCGCACGACATTACGGGTCAGCCGGTTTTTACTGGCGGCACAGGAAATCAGCCACGCAAGCCCACCAATATGGTCACTACACAGCAGCTTGTGACTATCAACACGATCATCTTTGATGATACCGAGGAAAAGCTAGTCGGGTCGTATCCAATCATCATGGATGGCGACCCCAAGAAAGCCGGGTCGGCAATCACATATGGCCGTCGTTATGCACTATGTGCCGCTCTAGGTATCTATCCTGACCCTGACGATGATGGCAACGCGGCAAGCCAATACAATGGCGCCTATACGCCACAACAACGCACTCAACCTCAGCAGACGACATATCCACGTCAGCAGCCCCAGCGGCAGACTGTACAGCGGCAGCAGCCGCCCAGACAGCAGCAAGCACCGCGCCAGCAGCCTCAACAGCAGTACAACCGGTCTCAACAGCAGACATACCAAAAGGCACAGCCTAATGCTGCTCAGATGGTCAAGGCTGGCGGTATCACCGATCAGCAGATACAGCAGCTGCTTACCATGGCCGAGCAAGGTGGCATTAAGCTGCCAGAAGTCTTACGCCAGTACAAGGGGCGCCCGGTACAGCACATGCGGGAGCTGACAGAGCGTGACTATGAGGCCATCTACCGGCACCTCATCGAGCTAAGCCCACAGGTGTGACCATGCATAAGACAGAGCTGATAGTAAGTATCTTAGGGTTGCTGGTGTTTGGCGGGCTGGCTATCATCTCGCCCGGCCCTACCGGGTGGGGTGGTAGTGGATGGCCGACCCTATGCGTGTGTGGGTATGTGGCTTGTGGGCTGCTGCTCGCTCACGCTCTGGGCCTCTATGATGATGGTAGGCAAGACAGGTGAGGCAAAATGATAGGCCATTACACGGATACGGCTTTAAGGCTCAGGGATAAGAGCAAGAGCACGATATATCTGCTCACGCCACACTGTCCCACATGTGACGGGCGTATGAGAGCCTCGCTCATCGAGGTACAGAGCCTATGCCAGTACGCCCACAAACATCATTGCGAGATACGTCTAGTGGCGATCATGCCCGGCAATACACTGTGGCGTCCACTTTATGAGCTGTACACAGACGATCAATCAGTGCCCATGCCGTGCTACTACTACAGGCGGCATTGGTATGCTGACAGCAGCAGCCTTATAGCTGCCGTACAGAGGGAGATACACAATCATGACCAAGACTAATCTCACCAATATCATCACTGCTGGCCTTATCGGTGGCTATGCAGAGTCGGCGGCACAGCTCACACCTGGCCCCGGCGACATACTCGCCAAGACCCGTGATATTGTCAGCCACAGGATACCGGCGTTGGCTGAGCTGACCGTATGCGGATGGTGCCTCGCCCCATGGGTGACTATCCCCATCTATCTGGCCGTGTCAAAGGGCACCCATCACTGGATCGTCGGTGCTTTAAGCGCTACGGCAGTGGCCGCACTCTACCGGCATTTGGCAGAGCAGCTCTAGAGTGATATACTCAGTATTGTAAGCACTACTCAGTAGTGCAATGATTATGGGATAAGGATCAATCACATGTCATATGGATTAACCACACCAGCCAAGCCGGGAGTCGTCGAGGACTTGCCGGAAACCGCCAGCCTCAACACCGCCTTTAGGCGGGCCAGCCGTCTGGCTGAGCAGACCCAGAGCACCGTGAGCATTATAGACCACGATGAGTGCGATGAGGTCGTCCTCTCAGTCGGCACACTCTAACCCAAACCAATTAAAACAAGGGAGCATTATGTCTCTGATACCGGATGACGACACTCATCTCTACCACCCAGTCGATGTGCCAATCGAGGATATTATAGAGGGCGCCAAGAAAACCCAAGCCTACCGTCTCAGTTCATCTCAGGTGTGGCAGCATGGGGACGATAAGCCCGTCGTCTTTATTCAAAATAACCGTACTGGCGCTGTGCTCGAGTACAACACCGATGGCGACATATCCCTCTGCCTGGAAGAGGATATGTCGTATGCGGTCACTTTCGGTACGATCCTTAAGAGTGCCCGCATAGCTGCCGGATACACGCAAGCCATGCTAGGCAAGGCCATAGGCCGCACCAAGATCGTCATATCCACATGGGAGCGGGACACCGAGTACCCAGAGGACAGGTACCTCAATGCCATGGCTGACATACTCGATTGTGACTTTGGCCAATATATCAAATATATCAAGAATATCTAAGGGGTAACAATGACAGATACACCCGTCAACCGCAACACAGAAATGACAGTCGCTCTGGCAAAATGGGGATTGAAAAGCCTCGAAGAAGCCCGGACAATGCTAAGTAGTGCCAAAATCGCCAGCCATGAAGCACTGCTATCGGGCGGTCTTGGCCGTAGTCAGATCGCTGCTCTGCATGAGCTTGAAACCTATCCAGATATGATACAAACCCACATCAAGAATCTTAATGGCCTCCTGCACTTCATACAGACTGACGAACACATGGAAAAGAGTGATGACGATGACAAGTGAATTCGTAGCATACGACAGGATCATGACACGGGCGGTTACCAGTGAACAGTATGCGAGGATTGCAGATGGTAGGCAACTGCTCGACTTCTCACGCCACCCACATAATAACTCAGACTTCATCATGTACATCCACTCCAACTCAACCCATGCGTTTCTAGGAATTTTTAAAATAGGTCAGGACTTAGAACTAAACCCCAGAAGCAAGAGCGACCAAGTGCTCGACACACTGATGACCATATCAGGACTGACACACGATGAGTGGGATAAGACCTATCCGCAAGGTACCGATGATCTCTACTATGTGTGCCCCATCTATAGTCAGATCAAGGACTTCAACCGCTACCTCATAAGTGAGAATCAGGCAAGGGCAAAATACGAAAGTTAAGGGACATATATAAAATGAACGCTGATGAACGTTGGAATGAGCCAGCTATCTATTTGGATTCAGCATTAACCTATTTAGACTACGTGGATACCTTGCTCAAAGCTGTCCCATTCGCCGAATCTGCACCATATACAAAGCAAATACTAGAGCCACAGCAGATGGCGCAGATCGTCAATGTACATAAGCAGATCGAAACCATGAAACGTACTATTGACGACGTTAAAACCGACTTATTAAAGTCTAAAGATATAGATACGTTTTACCGCCGAGTCAGAATGATCCAGAAAGAAATAGATAGCGAAAAAGCCAAAGCCATCAAAATGTATGCAGAGAATAGGGCTTATAATGACGACTAAGTATGATAAGAACAGATTACGCGATGACCTGACAAAAGCCGGAAATTGGACATTTACGCATTGTCTTTGGTCATGAATGATCTGGCTTTTGGTTTGGATCAACTGTCGGGAAAAGATATTAGAAGTATACTCAGTAATCTTAATAATCAAGAGGATAAGACCCATGCCTAATCTCACACAACAAGCCATCTCAAACCTTGATGAAATTACAGCCAATCTGCGAAAGTACACCAGTATGCTGTACACCACGCTCGAGCTGCATATCACAGACCAAAAGTCCAGAGACCCTCATGATGATCTCAGCATAGACGATATAGGTAATCTCATCAGTGCGGACATATACCTCACCAAAGCACTGTCAATGCTCGAAAAAACGTGGGGGCCAAAAAATGAGAGTGCCAATAGCACAACTGGTGAAAGACAGAATAATGTACAGCAAGAATGAGAATGAGAATACGGCTGACTATTGTCTCATCAGAGCATGGCAAGAACTCGATGACGTGATTGCACTGATTAAGACCGCTCGCGTGGCTGGTAGGACAGCGACCGATGAGCAAGTGCTCGATAGTGGCGCGATAGTGGCACTCACGCACATACCAACACTGATCAGCAATCTACGTAAGCAGTCAGAGGTATTAGAGAGCATAGCGTTTAGAGTCACGGGGCTAAAAGTCGATCAGGGAGCACCAGACGACACAGATGAGGATGACTCAGATGACTAAGCACGCTCTACCAGTCCTATGGGATGGTGACCCGATCCAGTGGGGTGACTGGTATGCTGAGGATCAGCTCATAACCCACAGTAAAGGATACTATGTGTGCCCACAGTGTCATACCACGTCTCATCCACGATCAGTCACGGGGCTAGTCGAGAGAGGATTAGGCAATCCGTCCATCAGCCTATATTTGCGCCGGTGTATGACGTGCAAATACACCACTATCATCAGCCATGAGCTCACCCGTGACGCCAAATACCATGAGTGGGTACTTACAGATGAGGACTATGGTGATGAGGGCGTCAAGACTGTCCATTTGAGTAAAGACCGTGACCCGGCGTATAAGTCCCTAGCCAATACATTACTGTACTTACAGATGGCACGGATAGAGCTCTCAAATCACCTAGCTTTAGCGAAATATGGGCTGAATATGACTAGCAAACTAGCCGAACATATAGATACTGTGGTAGCTGACTGTACCGATATAGTACGCAAATACCAAGAGCACCGGCTAAAGCACTTAAAGAGTGAGCAAAAATGAGCAAAAACAGTAAACCAACCGAGCAAGTGCGAGAGCTCACTCTCAGACGTGATAGATACCGGTGTGTAAGGTGTGGCAAGCCTCTGGAGTATGGCCCAGCGAGTTTACATCATCGTAGGCTCAGATCACATCCTTTCGATGGGCTCCATGAGCCCAGCAATCTCGTTTGGCTGTGCGGGTCTGGTACTACCGGCTGCCATGGGTGGGTACATGCCCACCCAGCAGAGGCCGAGGCTGACGGGTACATCATCCATGCATGGGATGATCCTAAGACCGTGCCAGTCACCTATCATGGTCTGGGCTCTTGCACACTCAATGAGGATGGGTCACTCACACGTATAGTCACCTACCATGAGCTGGGGCCAGATACACCATATGAACCTGATTACATCAATATGCTACTTAATCGCTGGTAATGACCAGATATAGGTAGAGGGCCGGCCCATGCCCCCTCAAAGGGACACCGGCCAACCCTCTACTTGTGAACACACCAGCTCGTGGATCGTGCTGTATCTCTACTCTATCACTTATCGCCGTCAGACTTGTTATTGTCTTGGGGCTTGTAAATGTCATAATCCGGCGTGTTAATATCCGCCAGCTTATAGACAGCAGCATAGATGGCCTGAGATACACCAACCACACCCATGATGGCAGTAGCCAAAGCCGCCCCGTCGAAATGCACGGCACCACCTTGTACTACGGCGGTCAGGGCCTTGATACCTACGGCCAGACCGGACACGATGAGCGAGACCACTAAGGCGAAAACCGCCCGATAGTCTTTGCTGACCCAACGCTTAGCCACCTGAGTGATGATAGAACTCAGAAAACCGAGTAGCGCTGTTGCCAGGGCCATGGTCTGAGGGTCTACAGTCTGCATGATATGCCTCTCTTACCTGAGTACCTGACCCGGATAGATCACATACGGTGCCCTCAGCCCATTACGCGCGGCTGCATTAGCCCAGCCAGACCCGTAGATGGCCCAAAGGCTCTCACCAGCCCGCACCACATGCCCAGCAGACTGAGTGTTGTTGACAGCACCCCTGTAGCAGACGGTCTCACCAGCATACAGCACGTTGGGATTGCCTGACCGGTAGCCGCCCCACATAGTGTATGGGGTCTTGCCGGTGCGAGCAGCGATACCACTCAGCGTATCACCCGAACGTACCACCACGCACACGCCGGACGCGGCACCAAAACCGGACTGGCCCATCCGGGCGTTAATAATGGCTTGCACAGCCGCATAACGCGACCCAAGCAGCCGCTGACGCATGGGGACAGAGCCAAACTCACCACGCATGACCCTATCCGCGAGTTCGGAATCACTCCCGGATACTGTCGGCTGCGGGGCTGGTGCCGGTGGTGCCGGTGCCGCACCCGTGCTCTTGCCAGCATAGGCCCGCCAAGTGTCAAGCGACCCATAAACCACGCTAAGATCAACATTACCAGACCAGCCGTTTACACGGCCAGTGCTCGTATACTGCCATGCGACGGCAAAAGGCCAATGCCTGAGCACCGGCTGAGCATGATTCGGCGGGTGAAAACCATAGATCGGCTGATACCCGAGAGTGTATGCAGCGATCCACAGACCGTAATTCTGTCTCACCACGGGTGACCAATCGTAAGAGTTTTCAACATTTTGGCTCATGTAGATAATGGGCTTGGTGCCCCACTGGGACTCGACACGATTAAGCCATGTCTGCGCCCACCAGACGGCGCCGGGTGCGCGAGGCTCCCAGTCAAGGATTGGCACAACACCCTTACCCACGTAGCCTCGAGTCTGGGCCACGAAATAATCAGCCTCAGCAGTAGGCGAGTTGGCGGTGTTGGCGAAATGATACACGCCAGCGCCCTTACCGCTGCTGAGTGACTGCTGCACGACCCTATCACAGTCGGGGTTAACGTAGTTGGTGCTCTCTGTGGCCTTGGCTACCACCACGTCAGCACCGGTGGTCGTGACATTGATACCGGTCTGCCAGCTCGACACGTCGAGCAGATCGGCCGCGTCCGCCACACCGGCACCCGTCAGGGCAAAGATTATGGTGATGATACCGATGATGACCTTGTAGGGCCAATGTCGGCGTTGCTCAGCTCTCATAACATACCTCTCTCACTATATGGACACCATCCAGTCTACTAGATGACCAAACAGCACCCTATTATGAGGGTATGAGCGACGACGACCGGATAAACGACTTGATGGAAATGATGGGCGCAAGATTCGACGACACCAACGCGCGGATAGATTCTCTCCAAAAGACCCTGGACGGCTTGGAATCCAAAGAGCACGCCAGCAGTGAGATAAGCCATCTCGCCTACCGGATACAGTCAATCGAGGACACTTTCGACAAAACAAAGAAATCCATCTGGCGCACAGTAAGCGCAATATCCGGTTTTGTGGCTTTTCTTGTGACGACGATTCTTGCGGTCATACAGCTTGGGGTTTTATAGGCGCAGAGCAGATACTTGTATAGGTATCCTCATGGTTGGGTTAGCGTTACCCTGCCATACAGTGTTTATACTGATTATAAACCCGGAATTCTGGTTCGGAATATGCGCAATCGTTGCCACACCGGCACCTGAATAGCCTGCATTCCAGACTGACGATTCGTTGTAGCTGGAGATCAGGAATTGGGTGCCTTGTACAGCGTCCACCCCGAAATTGATCCAGGTCGGCTCTCCGAACCCCTGCGCGTATAGCTGTGCGGTGATGTAATAATCCCCAATCGGGAAACCGGTGACCCTGGCACCACCATCGTCATATGAGATGGTGGCGTTGATGTTGCCATCCGTTTTGACCATGCTCAAATCAGTCCGGCCGTTATTGAGATTAAGAGTGTTGTCCGACCGTCTTGCGTCGCCACGCCAGAAATCACGATGTTTGGTATCCCACCGGCCACCGGTGTACACATACTCGGTTTGGGTGCCTTTCACAAGCGCTGTCTGGCCGTCCATGGCTGGTATGCTGCTGAGACGGTCGGCGCTATTGACCACTATCTTTGGCGCTATGAACAGTCTGGGCGCCACGTCGTCGGCTGTCCCGTCATGTACGATGGCAAGCACCAGGCCGAAGATGTCACTGTCCGGTGTGGATGATGGGTATGTATCAAGATAGACCCTGGCATTGCTGCCATGACCCTCTGATGGATCATCGATGAGCACGGCTATTTTCCAGCTTTGACTCGTGTTGGGCAAGATGACTTGCATGTCACTTGACTTGTACGTGTATGGGCCGGCACTGGGGTATGGGCATAGGATACCTATGTGCGCCCTGATGGTCGCTGTACGGCCGGATACGGTGCAGATGGGCTGATCCGAGGTCATTTTGATCCCCTGGATGACAGAAAACATTGATCCCGACCCATCAGCCGGCGCCAGAAAAGTGTTGAGCATTGTCCTTACGTCCCTGGCCGAGTATCTGGGTGTATCATCACCACCAAGGGTCATAGGGTGTGCCATCATCGTCATACGGATCACTCCTCATCTAGGATGGTTGTGTACTACCAGTGTACATGGGTATCACCTGTAGGTTGGCCGATTGCATGAGGCCCGAATACCATGATCCGTTGGGCATGGCCGTTGTCCCCCCATCCGCGTTGGTGGCCGTGGCGAGGTAAAAACGTCGTGTGCGCACATGCAGAGTGTTGCTTTCGCGTTTCCATGCGAACTGCTGTGACGACAGTGTGAAGCCCATCTCGTTGAGCCCGTTGGCCGACCAGAAATGCAGATAGGCGTTACCACCCCCATATATTCCTTGTGGTAGGCCGGGGTCGTCCGCTGCACCGTCATATGCGTAGGGCATCATACCCATCCGAGCGGTAATGCCGATAGGCTGCTGCCCATCGATATAGGCGTTCACAGCCAGGGAAATCCATGCTGATAGTGTGATGACAAATCGTCCACTGGCTGGCACTGGGACGACTATATCCATGTCGTATTGTGGATCATATGGCAGCACGACGGATTCGGAATTGGGCGTATTGGTATTGCCTTTGATTCTCCATTCCGTCCTGCTTTCCGCATATCCGGCGCCGCCACTGAGATAGGCCAGACCCTGTGTCATGGCGTTGGATAAGCCTGATAAGTCCTCACGCTGGTGTCGCTGCGTGTCCCTCATCTGCCTGGCCGTGGCACTCGGGTCGTTCAGCGACCAATTGAATTTTCCCGCCATTTTATCGTGTCGCCCCCTCTACCGGCCTTAATACCAGACTCAGTATCCATGCATTTTGGAAATCGAGATCGTATCCGATGACACGCATTTTACCGGTCTGATAGTCGGGATACTGGCCTATATCATCGGACACGTCATAGCCGACTATATCACCCACCGACCAATCCAAGCCTAGCCGTGGTGCCTCGAGCAGTGCCGCCGTAAAGCTGATGGTGTCGGTACCGTAGCGTAACTCCAGCAGCTTACTGTATGCGTGCTGATTGAGCACATCCACGTTGATGATACTCGAGCTGGGCGAGTACTTGTACTCGACAAACGGACGGCCAGGGTCGGCAGCGTCATGGAACCATAAGCTCTCCGGTCGTGCCGTCCCGTCTGCGGTACTGGTGGCCTTGACCATGTTGGCCCCATAGCCGGTGCTGTAATCCTCGAGCACCTCAAAATCAGCCATGATACTGGCGTCAAAGGTCGTCACCTGCTCAGCTGACCCGATATGGTCGGCTATACTGATGACCGGATGATAGGTCATGCCATCATCAGCCAAACGCCACGACGTGTAAAATTCCGGGCCGCCGATGACGTTGCTCAGCTCCTGTAACGCACTGAGCACGGTCTTATCCTGATCCGCTGTATATGTCCTGTCCCTGAGTGTGGGACTGTCGGCCATCTCCACAAGCAGTCCGAAACGGTGATTGTCGGTCATATGGGCGAGTCCCGCGGCTATGGCCGTCTGTGAGGTCTGCTTATAGGTCTTGTCGGTGATGTACACGCTATCGAGGTAATGCTCAATACTGGTGAGTGTCAATTGTATGCTCTTGCCTCGGATTACGCGGGTGCGTTTGATGATGATACCGCCCCACTGGGGGATATGGTCTCGTACCAGTATGAGGGCGACCTTGTACGGGGTTGTTAGCTCGAGCCAGTTATCCGGGGCCTTATCATAGGGGAGCTGTGCCTCGGTACTGGTGATGTCCTCCATGCGCACACTGAGCGTCGAGGCCTGTAGGTCTGGCAGCTCACCGATGACCTGACCGGATACGATCTCTACGGCCAGCCACTGCATTACCGAGTTGTCCCAGACTTGAGACTTATAGTCCTGATCCATCATACGTAGGCCGCCCTAAATGACACAGTCAACAGCGCCTGTTGGTTATTTTCGTCGGCACTGAAAGCCCAGCTGTTGGTACCCGGATAAGCATACGACCACTCACGTCTGAGCACATGTCCTCTCAGCGGGTCTGACCCGTTAAGCAGTATCTGCTTACGCTCACCGTCAAACAGTATATATTGTCCGTTGCCGAGTGTCAGGTCTAGTGCCATGATCCGACCGGATGGTTCGTGTGTGACGACGGGATTGACGACCGGCCCATCCACACGCATGGTGACCGGTGCCGGTGCACCACCGTTGCTTATCAGTGTGATGACCCCGGATATTTGTCGCTCACCGAAATACCACTTGGTGTCATTGCCGTTGACGTGTCCGAAATCATAACCGCTGGGCGGGTATGCGAACCCACCTGACGTGTATGGAAGACCCGTAGACCCGGATGTCGGTTCACCACCGGCGTACAGATAGCTCGACAGTGAGATGAGTGAAATAGACCATTTAAGCACGGTCAAACCATTCCACTTGATGAGTGGGGCACTCGTGGACTGCTTAACAGTGAGCTGGCGGTTAATACTACCGAGTTGTACAGTCAAAAGCTGGTCGTCAAGTGCAAACGTGGCTTTGAAACGCTCCCATGCCTTAATCAGGTCTTCTGGACATGCCCCGTAGATCAGTCCCTCGATGGTGATGGTGCGCCCATCCCGGGTGGGTATGTTGCTGTAAAGGCCGTCAGTCCACGCCTTGCTTGCGGTCTCCAAGGTAGACCCGACTCCGTCGAATAGACCGCTGATCTGTTGAAAGGTGGTATGCCATGACACGCCATAACTGTCAGTCCCGTAAAGGGGGAAACCGTTGAGTGTGAGTATCACGTCCTTTGGGTCGAGTTGGGATGTGTCCCGTGTCTCAGTAAGCGTATCGGTCATAGTCCCAGCTTACACGTAGTGCATGTTGATGACGCGGGCTGCCTCGAGGGCTGCGGCCTCTGGGTTGGCTGCCTGTATGGTTATCGGTGCTGACACTGTACGGCTTACTGACGGCTGTGGGGCAGTATACGACGGTGGCGCCGATGGTATACTCACTCTCGGGGCTACTGTAGTGGCAGCCTGGTCTATGATATGCCCCATATCGTATGGTGTGGGCACGATACTGTAGAGCTGACGGGTTAGATCATCCCTGAGTTTAGGCATACCCTTATCGATACCGGTGCCGATACCAGCGGGTATCCACTGGCCTACCTGACTGTCCATGATCTTGGACGGTGAGCCTATCTTCAACACCGACTTGGCCCAGCCTACGATGTTGCTGCCCATGTTGCTGATTAGGTTACGTATCCACCCGAATCCTGCGCTGATACCACGGCCCAGGCCACTGATTATCTGGCTGCCGGTGTCATAGAGCCACTGTCCCGCACCGGATACGGCACCAAGTACGGCACCACGGATACCGCCCACCACGCCTGATACGCGACTGATCCCACCTGAAACGGCATTGACGATCCCATTCCAGATGTTCCCGACGAACCCGCTTATAGCCGACCATACACCATTCCAGACACCCTGGATGGCTCCCATGACACCGCTGATTACACCGAGTACGCTGTTTATCGCTCCACCTACGGTACCGCTGATAGCACCCCATACGGAACTTACGAACCCGCTTATAGCCGACCATACGGTGTCCCACACGCCTTGGATGGCCCCCAGGGCCGACCCGATGGCCGACCCGATGGCCGACAATATTGGCTCGACAAAAGCGACTATACCCGACCATATGCCCTGGAAAAATGTAGATACAGCCGTCCATACCGTTGTCCAAACCGACGAAATACTGGATAGCACACCGCTGAACCAGCTCCCCAGGCCTGACCATACGCCTTGGAACCAGCTTACGAATGTGCTCCAAACCTGGCGGCCGGTGTCGGTCATGGTGAAGAAATATGTAAGCGCACCGACGACAGCACCTATAGCAAGTATGATGACCGTGAACGGGTTTATGCTCATTACGGCGTTAAACACAGCCTGAGCTAGGGTAGCCGCCTGCTGGGCCTGTTTGAACGTGTCGAAAGCCTTTACCACACTCTGGATGATGGCGGCTATCTTCATGGCCGCTCCGAGAGCGACGAAAGCCCCGGCGAGAGCGGCTACAGAGCCTTGCACAGCCGGTATCTTTGCCAATGACCCCACAAATCGCACTATACTGCCGATTATCGGCGCCACTGTCTTGGCGACCTGTTCGAATCCGCTGCCAATCCCGGCTATGGCGCCACTGATATTGCTGGCCCCGATGTCCTGGATGATGTCGGCAAGCCCGCGATTGATGGCGTTCTTTGCGTTTGCGACACCGGTCTTGATACCGCCTGTGGCCGCGAAAGCCTGATCGCGGAAACTCTGGAAATGTCCCCCACCTTGCTTATCGAGAGCCACCACAGCGTCGTTAAACTGTTTGAAACTGACCCGGCCGTCTTTCATCGCGTTGTACAAGTCCATCTGGTTGGCTTTGTCCCCCAGTATGGACTTGGATAGCTGATCCATCTGGCCTGGCATGGCATTGACGACCGACCGCCAAGCCATCATGTCCACTTTGCCGACCGAGAGCATTTGACTGTACTGCTCCATAGCGTCAGACTGCATACCGGTGCTCTTACCACCAGCGAGCAAAGCGTCATTAAATGCAAGGCTGATGTCGGTGGCCTCACTCAGACTGCCGGTCAGTGGGGCTATCTTTTGCACCATGCCGGTCATTTGGTCGAGGCTGGTGGGCAATCCTTGCAGCCTGTCGCTCATCCTCTGTACCTGATTGCCAGCGTCTGTAGCAGAGTAGCCGAGCGAGGACATTATTTTCGGGAAATTGTTGAGTGTATCGACACGATCCACGGCAGCACCAATGGAATTTTTCACCATGTCGAAAGCCCGTGAAACCACGTTTTGGGCCACACCGGATACGACACCCCAGATGGCCGCTATCCTAGTGCCGCTTGCCTCGGTTTTACCGGCCATATCATCGGCTGACGCTCCAGCGTTGCCGTGGGCCTTGTTCATGACGTTGGCCGCCTGTGCTGTTGATGAGGCTATCCTACTGTTGGTGCTGGTAATATTGGCAGCGCCCGAATCATAGCCGCGAGTATCTATGGTAGCGTCTACCCTTATCTCACCAGCGTTAGCCATGTCATAACCTCTTGTTCAAAGCCTCTAGATGTTCCTTGAATTTTTGGGCGCCCTTTTTGCCGCCTATCGCACCGGCTATCGCCGTATATATATCCTCGGATAGCTCTATACGGTGTTGCAATCGTACAGACCGTGCCGCTGCCAGCAAACCCGGTATGCTCTCAAACGCTATCCGGCCTTGCTGGGCCATGACTACGGCACCCCACCCGTACTCACAGCCCAGCTCACCGAGTAGCCGCTCGCTTGGTGTATAGATGTCTGATTCTTTCTGATAGGCGAGCGATTCCTTATAAGCGTGGACTTTGACTAGTTCATCCTCGGTCAGATCATCTATGACACGATGGTACTGTCCCATGAGGCCTCTAGATGTGCGGCATGGCTAGCGCGGTGATCTGATCCATGATGAGGGACACCGTAAAGTCAGCGTGCTGGGCTTTGAGCCTACGCAATTGTGCGCGGAACACGTCGTTTGGGACGACAGAGGCAATGCAAGCCTCTTCAATCGTGGCCTGTAGTTCATTGCGCATTTTGACTGGCACCTCGCCGTTCTTTGCGGTGATGGCCTGTGCCTTCTGCTTAGCGTCCACGATCTTCAAGTACACGTCTGACCCGATGGGTTTCAGGTCAAATACCAGCTTTTTAGTTTTGTCCTTGGCCTTATCATCATCCACAAGCATTACAAAATGCTTAATCTTTCCCGCACCTCGGGTATCGATAGTAAGGTCTGGCTCGGTCTGTGGTTTTGCAGTGGTCATAGCGGGTGCTCTCCTAGATTACTTGTTGTTGGTGTTGCCGGTGATGGGGCTGTTTGCCAGCGCCTTGGATACTGCCTGAGCTGTATCGAGCTTAACGTACTTCATACTCTCAGGATCATACTTGCTGGGACTCTCGAGCATACCCTCGCCAAAGATGACATATCCCTCTGGGGTCTTCATCGGGGTAAAATTCACGTCGAGAGTCGTCGGGTCGCCTTGGCTCATCGTAAAGTCAAGACCGTTTTGGATCAGTGCTGCGGGGATACGGATGTCCTGAGCAGACCCGGTGTCACAAACATTGTGAATGATGATAGGCACGGGTTCTTGGGTCTTACACTCGGACGCGCCGAAACGCACCTGTCCCGTCTTGCCCTGATTATAAGTGGCCGGAAATGCCAGATTGGGGAAAATCCTCATCAAGGTCTGCACGTTGGGAATGATAAGCGACACATGGCCGCTGATCTCGTCAAATGCACCATTGGGGATTGATACGGTGCCCTCTTGGGACGAAAAGTCAATCGTCTGTGGGGTAACGGTAATCTGTGCTGCCTCATCGACTACTAGCTCGGGGTCAAACTGTTCAGACCCGATAAATACGGTCTTTTTGCCGACCAGATCATACGATGTCATGCTCATCCTCTCAGTAAGGCGGGTGCTATCGTCCTACTGATATGGACACCTATAGTCTAGCCTACTCGCCCGCCATTCGCATACTCTCCCATACCGGGTCGTCTGCTGGCGGCAGCTTATAGGTTACGTCCATGTGTAGGCTCTTGACCCACCGGCCCTCACTGTCCACAGCGTCAAAAGTAATCCCGGCTGGCGGCTTGATGTCCACATATGGGTATGTAAAGCCCTTGACGTATGGCTCGAGGCTGAGGTTGCACACCTTTTTGAGACTGTCCCGAGCATACCTCATCAAGTCGGTCAGTATCTCGCCCTGTTTCAGAGGGTCACCATACCGAGTAGCGATGGTGACCGTATCAGTGTACATGTCACCACTCACACCGATGGCCTGCGAGTTGACCCAGATACCATACTGTGGCGATACCTCACCCGAACCAAAGACCGGTGACACGTCCCAGAATATGGTTTTCCCGTAATCACCGTATCCGGCTTGGTCTAAAAGCAACGCTATGCCTAGATCGATCATTAGGTCTCCTATACTATGCGGCCGAAATAGCTAGCAGCGTTTGCAGCCACAGCCTGTGCAGAGTTTTGCAGATAATGGGTAGTCCAAGGGTGTAAGTGATTGACATACTCACGATACCTAGCGTAAGGCACGCGGACGTTGCCGAAAATCACACTCCAAGTCAGAGGGCCGGTCTTGTAAAACCGCCCAGAGTTGACCAAGGCCCTCGTGAGCTTTGGTGCCCTCATCACGGCCTGTGAGTGTATATCCGTCGCCATGCGCACCAGTCCACGATTGAGATTGGCTTTGCCGCCAGCAACAACGCCGGGATTGTATCTGAGATGATACGTGGTTATCCCTATGCTCATAGTGTGTTACGCCCCCAAGGCATACACGTAGCGACGACAAAACGTAGCTCGCCCATGTCCATGTCGTCTCCCCGGCTAGCGTCCACAACCTTATAGTAGTGGTGTTCCTTGGTCTCAAACACCAGGTCTACCAGCTTTTCCGGGTCTGCGGCCAACTCATCGGGGAGAGTGCTTGGTTTGATATGCAAGCGTCGCGTGATATTGCGACTGTCATACTCGCCGGGACTATCCGTACCGGTGGCTCTCTTGATAATCACAAGCACGCTATCGCTCAGAGTCGTGGGCGGAATACCCGGCGCCCCCCCGAGCTGCAAAAGCGTACACGTCTCGGCCTGCTCGGGGAAAAGCCGGAACGGGTCAGCCAACAGAGCCGACGACATGGCCTAGCCCCCCGCCTTTGTCTCCACTCGCCAGATAGTACGGCTGATCCGGTGTAGGGTCAGGATAGGCAAGGTCACCGATACGATACATGTCATGGCAGAGTGACCACCGGTCTATGATCTGCTGCATAGAGTCCAATGTCTTCTGATCTGGTGTCTTACCGGGTTCCGTGTCACGGGTTACGGACACATCCTCTATGCTCTTGGACTTGATAGCGTCTGTCCCATTGGCCTTGGCCTCGAGATTAACCATAAGGTCAATAATCGCGTGAGCAAGGCCAGCCGGGAAATCGTAATCCTTGAAACCCCATGTGCCGGTAAAGGTCATGCCATCCCCGGGTTGTACAGCGGTTTTCAATGTGGCAATCTTGGTGTACTTTTTGCCCTCTGTTCCATCATCCTCAAAATCAAATTGATCTGGTTCAAAGTCGCATGGCAGAATGTGCCCGCCAGCGTCAGACACGTAGCGTATCTCACTCATCCAGCCGGGGAATTCAATGGTTTTCCCATCAGCTCCGACCACGCCGAACAGTGATCCTACCGTGAGTTTGGATAGTGCTTGGCATGTCCACCAGTGGACTCGGGCATATGCTGTGTTGTAGTACTTGCTCATCAGCTTATCGCCGTCAGTTCTGTCCAGATACTTGTTAACCGTCTCTTTAGTGACTTTCATAATCGCTCCTAAGCAAAAAGTAAAGGGCCTTATGCAGCTAGTGCCACATAAGACCCTTGGCGATAGCACCCGCCGAGACTAGTCTATCAGCCCTCGGCAGCCGGGGTAGCCGTCTTGGCCGAACGGGTGGCCGACCCGCCGGACGCGACGTAAGGCTTAACCACTACGGCGCTCTTGACGGTACGCAAGCCACCACCAGTCCAAATCTCCTCCAAGAATTCGTTGGTGTTGGTCGAGAGTTTGAAGTTGGTGAAAGACTCGCTATCTGAATCGCCCCAGATGGCGTACTGGCTGGGAACCATAATCACACCGAGAATATTCTCACGGTCACGGTCGAGATACCACTGTGGGGTGATGATCTGGGACACGCTCACAGCAGCGGCAGTATCAGACCCGAGCGGGAGCAAGAAATTGCCGTTACTGTCCTTGCTGAGAGCAATATCGGATACGACCTCATCGGTGGTGATGAGCACTTTGGCACCGGCAGCCTTGACCATGCCAGCGGCACGCCGGAAAGTCTCGATCAGAGACTCACCAGCCTTGGCCTGACGGGTCAAAGCGAATTCGTTACCGGGGATAACACGACTGCCAGCGGCCTCTTGGGTCTCGATGGAATCATCGATAACCGAGCGGAACATGTTCATATCTGCCCAGTCGTTAGCAGCCGGGTCGGTCTTGTTGAGGACTGCCGCACGCTCGATAGTTTGGATCAAACGGTTGGGCAAGTCCTGTAAAGCGAAACGCAAGAGCTGGCTCGGGTTACCAGTGCGCCGAATATCGCCACGGTTAAGCTGCAAGTACTTGTACACCATGCCCACGCCAAAGTCTCGGGTGCGGATGGCGATACGCTCCTGCTGCTTTTCAGTGCCATACTTTTCGACCGGGTAGCCGTGTGCGCGGCCATCGTCAGCGTCGAGAGATACCTCGTTCTCTCCCAGCTTGGGCGGCGTATCAAGACCGGTGTGAGCGAACATGCCCCACAAGCCGCTGCCTCGAGTGTTCAGCTCATCGTTAATGGTGGTGACGACCGACTTAGGGATGAGAGTCTCAACAGAGTCCTTATCAATCCCCATAGTGGCGTGCTCGCCCAACTGCTTACGGGCAAACGTGTTCCAACCGGCCATCACGTCCTTTGCGGGAGCGTCGGTCGGGTGCTGCCACAAGTAGTTGGCGAAATCGTCGAAAGCCTTGGGGCTATCGAGGTAAGTCTCACGTTCATCCTTGACATGGGCCATGGTCTGGCGCACCTTGCCCTTGGATCGAGAGTTGATAATCACGGGCATATGCCCCCCCTGTCTGCTGTTGTCGGATGTAGTCGGCTGTGGCGGCTGAGGGTCTGACCCGTCGTCACCGCTCTTGCTGCCATCGTTGCTGGTGTCCTCATCGTTGGTGTCGTCGTCACCCTCGGTTTGGTCGGCTACCGCGTCGCTGATCTGCTGGGCGGCACCCTGTAAGGCCGTGTTGATGGCTGCTGTGAGATTATCAGCCTCATCCTTGCTGAGGTTTAAGTCGTGCAAAGTCTTATCGACTGCACTGGTATCGATGTCAATTTTCTGTCCCATGTCATGACTCCTAGAATTGAGGCTCTTGAAAACCGCGCGCCCATCTGCTCCCCTAAAGACGACGGAAATCTCCTCGAGTTCAGCGTCGTGGAAAGTGTGGTCGTCCTCTGGTTCCAACCCGTAAATGCCAAGGCTGAAAGAATTGGTGAGGTTTCGGTCTTGGGCTAGCTGCTGTACTAGCTTGCCGGACTCTACGTCACTCAGTCTTGCTGTAGCCATGAGGCCATCATCGGTCAGCCATAGACGGGTGATGGTACCGGCTTGTGCTTGGATACTAGGCATATGGTCTAGCAGCAGCGGCACAGTGATGGGATCATCGTCCTTGAGCTGGCCCACGGTCTTAAATGTACCGTCTGAGAGCGGCACTTTAAGGGTCTGTAGGTCTACAGCCTCACCAGTGGACATTTGCTGGCCGCTGTTGGCTAGGAATGTCAGCGTGTGGCCTTGCGGGATGGATGGTTTGGATGGTGCGTCGGCAAAACTCTTTTTAATCATCGAGTCGCCTATCTACTACTCATCGGTTATTGTTTATGCACGCTCTTAGTGGGCTTTGTGCTATCAGCCAGTGTACCACGGGTCGGATCATACGTGTGTAGGCTAATCATCCGATAACTGAGTAGGCTCTTGCATGTGGGGCATTTGAGCCTTATGTCGATGTCCCCGTCTGCCGACCCGAGGTATCTGCCACACTGGCGGCAATGTATATCGTAGGTCACGCCACACCGTCCTTAGTGCCAGTTACTCGGTAGAGTGTCACACACAGACAATTCGGATGGCCGTTGGCTGTGGTCTTGGACTCAAAGTCATTAATGTACGTATGATCCTCGATTGTAATGGTGTCGCCCACGTCCATAAACGTATCGTCGAGTGGGATTGACTTGCCGTTTAGCTCTGTGCAGAGCGGGCAAGGGTGCGGGCCGGTGGTTTTCCAGTATTTTTCCAATCTCACGCCCATGTCGTTACTCATGCTGTGCGCACTGTAGAGACTGCCCAGCTTTTGGCTCATTATCAGCTCATTACGTGCAAGGCTCTCGGCACGCGACCCGGTTACCAGCTCGGTGAGTGCTGCCTCGGTGTCCTCGGCTATCCACCCCTCACGGTCAGCTCTATCCAAAATCTTGGTGACCTTGTTGACCCCGTTGTGTACCGCGTCCTTGGCTACCAGTTTCAGGTGGGCACGGTAAGCGTCCTCATACGTGTCAGGGAGACTGGCCCAGTCGTATAGCTCGGTGATCTGCTGTTGAGTGTAACTGTCGAGGATACGACGAATATTCTCATCGGTCTTAGCCAAGTCGGTAATGCTCTGTGCTATGTTTTTGCCGGTGGCTTTGGCATAGTCGAGTATCTCATCCTCGTAGGCGGCTAGAGTCGAGTCCACCCACTCGGCACCGATACTGGTTTCGCTCAATGGGGTGTGAGCCATCTTCATCCGGTTTTCAACCAGTGAGACACATTGTCTCAGCATATGAGAGCTTGCCGTGATACCAGCCTCATAAGCACTCCCATGCGACCCGGTATCATCGGCAAAACCTGCTTGCTTGGTAGATGGTCGTGCTATGTCCACATGGTGGTCAAAAGGGTGTGTGGCTGCTGCCCCGATCCGCTCACCGGTATCCGGTGTACTGTCCTCTACCGGTGTCTGGCCGACTGTGAGCCTTGCGAAATCATCTGACATGTCTAGGGCCTTGGCCGCGTCTGCTGGCGTTGCACCCGCATTGACTAGTGACAGATAGGTGTTGACCTGTGTGGCCTGAGTGTCAGCCTGTACCCTCTCCACATCGGTCTGCGCCGGTAAGTCTAGGGCAAAGGTAATCCCATAGCCAAGGCCACCGGTAATCCTGTCCAGTTCAAACTGAAACTTATCCCAGACTGTGAGCAACAGCGGTTGTAGGGTGTTCTCGATAAAGATACGCTCAGCCTGTTGGGCGTTGGCGTAGGTTTGCGCGTCGTCTATGCCCATGATGATGGATGGGGTGCCGAGGCTCTTGGTCATACGCTGGGTAGCCAGATCACTGATGGTCTTAAGGTCAAGGTTCGTGTTGCTCTGTTGGAATGGGTTCCACGTCAGCTTTGCAATCTGCGATGGTTTGCGCGTATCCGGGTCGATGGGTACGTATGAGTAGGCTATGCTATTGGTGTTTTTGGCGCCTCTGAATGCTGCTTTGAGCTGTGCTACGGTGCGGTTGAAACCCTCTTGACTGTCAGACACAATGTTGAGGACTCCACTAGGTACCGCCCCGTTAGAGAAGAACCCACGCTCATAGTCTGCTATCAGATCATCCACACTCGCCCAGCTTTGAACGGTCATGGCTGGGCTGATACCTCGTGACGGGTCTAGAGGGTGGGCACTGTAGCTGAGTGCTATGGTCTCATCGCGTGTGAAGTCCATGGTCTGGGCCACATCATCCACTACTACCTTTGTGTGATGATAGTAGTCGAGCCTGTCGCTCGTATACTTGCGGCTGTCCTGTGGCAAGAACGTATATCCGACTATGTTATCCGGGGTTACTGGCCCACCGGGTACAATCTGCCGCCCTTGCTGCGTCCAAATCAGAATATCCAAATGCGACTGGGTAAGAATCGATGAGGCCATGAACCGCAAGAATTCGCGGAAAGAAAACGTATCGTTTGGCGCATAAAGGGCTTTGAGTGCAGTCGGGGTTGGCTCCAGCTTATCGCCGTTAGGCCCTACCGCATACGGCATGATCGTAGAGAAACGCTGACTGATGGCATTGACATAGGGGAAAATGTTGTCGTAATAATCACTGTCTAGACCGCTGGGCAGTCCCTGTATCTGCCAGTCGGGCGCTAGAGCACTCTGAGCCTGTGCCCTGTCGGGCCGTGGTGTGCGCGCAAGATTGAATACGCTCATCATGCCATCTACCAGTCTGCTCATACATGCCTCTCTAGATAGTGTCTATATGCCTCTAGTCTAGTATCAGGCTGCGAGCAAAGAGAAACCCCCTGATGGATCGGTCAGGGGGTTCCGCTGTTGCGGTCGAGCAGAGAAAAGCCTGTTTTGTACGCTCGGCAATCTCATTATATCACACTTACATCATCCCATTGTGGCATGGCTGGCGGCTTGTAGTAGGCGAGCAGCACACTATCGGCCAGATCAGGGCTGCCCATGCCTATGGCACTCTTATAATCCTGCTTGCTCTGCACCCGGCGTTTGTTGCGACTGTCTATGCTCCATGCTCGGGTGCTCAGCTCCTGCATAAGCTCAGGTAGACAGTCAATGGCCGGGTTGATGGATATGGCGCCACATTGTGCGGCAAAATCAAACCACATCTCACTGGCTTTGTTAGGATACTGAGTCGCGCGCTTGGCGGCACTGGCAAAGTTGACCGGCTGTACCGGCATACCCAGTTGTATGAGCCTGTCGGTCACACCACCACCAACGCCGGTATCGTCAATCTTGATGGCGACTGGGTGTTTGGTGTCTGCATAGGCTCGTATCCGGTCAGCAGTATCCATGAGGCTGGTATGTGTCCACGATATGACCGACTCAAGGTGGCGCCCATGGACAATCGCCAAGGCTGTACGGTCATTGCCATAGCGGGCTATATCCACTCCAAACGCATAGCCGCCATCCGTGTTGGGCTTGCGCTTGCTGGCCGCGTCCAAGTCTGACCAGCTCACGATCTGGTTTGTGGTGTTTGCGTAAGGCAGTCCATCCCATATGTGGGCGTACTCTGGTGTGCCACGGGCTGCCTGTTCCTCCTGTGCGATGGTCGGATTGAGTACACCGGCTTTGGCTAGGTCACGCCATGTGGTGTGCTTAATAATCGTGCGTTTAGCGTCCCCCGGTGTCGGATGGGTGACAAAGCGTCTCGTGATCGGGTCGTCCTCGGTCATGGGATTGTACGAAAATATTAAGATTGAATTTATGGCGCGAATCGTCGGGATAAGAACGTCCAACGTACTTTTGGTGAAACTGTGGGCCTCTTCACCCCAGAATATGTTTACATCCTGAAAGCCTCGTAGTGTATCATCCGGGTTCTGGTGTAATCCTTTGAAGAATATTGAAGTACCGCATTCGTGCCGGATATAGTCGCGGGTTATGTCCCACCCGGGCAGATGATAGTGGTGGATCAGCTCCACAAAGAGTGCTTTAACGCTCTCCTCTATTGAGGTCTGGTACTCTCTGCCGCATAGGACGCGGATAGGCTGAGACTGGCCGCGCAAGAGTATGCTCGACGCGATAGCCTGAGACTTGCCACCACCACGGCCCCCCTTGTAAATGAAAAACCGCGCTGGGGGCTTATCCGTATGCAGCCAATAGTACAAGTCCTTGTATGGCGCGGGCACGATCATCTTCATCATACTCACCACCATACATACCCGATATATGAGTAACCCCCTCACCGGGATTGGCAAGGGGGCGGCTGTGCGGTTCATTCATCCATGTGCAACGTGAGCAGCCGTAGAAACCATTTGCTCAGGCACAGCCACTATCATTTTACCGCACTATATGGCTAGTGGAAAATTATACGTCCATTTGTTCTATTCGTTTGCCAATCCATCGCATTACTGGTGTTGCCATGCTGTTACCTAATGCTTTATATCGGCGGCTATCAGGTGCATGGGGTTTTCCTCGGAAAGGCACGTCAGTATATCCATCCGGGAAACCTTGCAAGCGTTCGCATTCGACTGGCGTGAGTCTGCGTACTGTTCCATCGCCTGGGAAAACCGTCTGTGTTTGTGCGACTGTGAGCGTAGCGCTCATATCATCCTGGATCAATGCGCCTTTTCCTCCGCCGGCTTTTCCAGACCGTATCTGCAAGGTAGCAGGTCTCGTATCCTGCACCAATGGCACGTTATTACCACCAGTACCCATACGGGCCGATAGAGTCTGGCTGACATTCTGGTTGGAATATTTGATACGCGAGTCCTGCGGATGATAGTCCAGAGCCACGGCCTTACCGTCTATGCCATCCTTTTCTCTTGCGTCAAGAGTGGGCCATACTCCATGACTATCATAGATACGCCTTGACTGCGTATCCCATGGAGTCAGACAGTCTGATCTCGCATTTGTGCTTCTAACGCTTCCAGTAGTTTTTTCGGCAAGGGTCTGCCTTTTCTTTTTGCCCGATTGATGATTCCAGCACAGGCTTTCGGGCTCAAAAAGTACTTCTGCGGCACGCTGGTCTCCAAGACTGCCGACAAGGTAGACACGGCGGCGTCGCTGGGCCACTCCGTAGTACTGCGCGTCCAGTATCCGCCATGCCAGACCATACCCGAGCTCATCCAAGGCTGAGAGCAAGCAAGCGAAATCTCGCCCTCGTGAGCTTGAGAGCGCTCCCGGGACGTTCTCCCAGAGCAGCCAGCGAGGACGGATAGCTTGTACTGCTCGCACATACTCCCACATGAGCCCCGAGGCTCCTCTAAGTCCTGACCGGTCGCCGGCGAGGCTGAACGACTGGCAGGGGGATCCTCCAACGATAATGTCGGCTGATAGGCATTCACTATGATCATCCCATCGTATCTGGGTAATGTCACCGAAATTAGGTGTTTGCGGATAGTGGTATGTGAGTACTGCTGACGGGTAAGGCTCTATCTCACTATATGCTATCGGCTGCCATCCAAGTGGTATCCAAGCTACACTAGCAGCCTCGATACCACTAAACAGACTGACGTATCTCATACCTAGATTGTATGATCGGCGACTAGCTTAGTCGGGATAGAGCAACGTGCCCGCTTGCCATCATTGCTGATCCACTGAGCTGTCAGTGATGTACGGTCGGCCTTGTAATCCATCAGGTGCTTTTGGCGGGGCTTTAGGTCGAGCACACCCTTATTGGTAATGATAACTCCCGATACCAGCGTTAGCAGCTTGCCGTACTTATCCTCATCGAGAGATACCTCATAGTCGATATGAGCGTCCAAATCAGAGTATTTAAAGCTGTCATGCTCGATGGCCTCGATACCACGGCCAAACTCACGAGCGGTTTCAGTCTCTACCAGATCAATCTTGATTGTCTTCATCGTTCTCAGCCTTTCCGAGCTGTACTAGACGGGTCTCTTGCCCATCTGTCATACATACTATCACCGGACAATTACCTTTGTCAAACAGCAAATCTGTGCCATAGTATCCCAATCGCACGCCGAGCCTAGTGGATATGTGCAATCCGATAATCCGCCAAAACGACCCGGGCAGATTAAGATAAAGGTTGTTGTCGCTTGGCACCAGCACGCCGGTAGGTGTGCTGTCGGTCTCCTCGCTCGCCAGCTCACAGTAAGTGTTTGGGAGCTTGGCTGCCTCATGGACTATGTGCCGCATATCATCGGATACGTCCTGTGGGACGGGTATTTTGCCCCTCATCCACCGGGCCACGGTCTGCTTATGCACGTCATAGTAGTCAGCGAGCCATGGCAGCGGTAGACCAAGCAGCTCAGCGGTGGCCTTGAATTCTGCGCTTGTGCATATCCTATCCATGATTGCTCCTATGCGGATTATGATACTCGGTCACGGGCTTGCCCTCACCCATCTGTATACCCATCGCCATCCCGGCAGTCAATCCGCTGTCCCATGATTGCGCACGGGCTTGCTCGATCACAGCGTCAAACCCCTTAATGATCTCATCGCGCTTATCCGGTGCGGCATGGTCTCGTATCACTGTATACAGATCGTACATGCTCGTAATGGACTCGATGGGATGTAATTTTTTATTGTCTTTAGGCATGGAATTTGTCCTCGTTTTGCTCTGTGACCTGACTTATCGCGTCATTAATGATGTACAAGATAATCTCTCGGGTATGCCTATCATCCATGGTTTTGATACTCTTAATCGCATTTTGAGTATCCTTTTGCACTGTTTGGATGACCTTATCATCAGTCAAAGTGCGGAATAGCTCGACCTCGATGTTATCGAGCGGATATTTGTCTGTGATTGTCACACCGTCTTTGGCTACCCTGACGGCTTGCCAGTCACCGGATAGTGGCTGTCGGTATAAGTGCAGACTCTCATGTACTCTGCTCATCTGTGATCCTCTCTAGTCTTGCGTTGTGATAGTCTTGGCCTCTTATCAGTCACCGATGGTCTCTCCAGCTCTGTAAGTGTGCCTATAGGCTCATCGGCTGCAATCAGGTGTTTGGCTAGGTGCTCTAGTGCTGTCTTGACGACGATAAGGCCCTCTCTTGCTACCGGGTCTTTATATCTCCCTGACCGCTCATAGGCTGCTATAGCGAGCTTTGCCGACTCGAGCATATCCGGCAGATCATCGTATATGTTGCATAGGTGCGCGTGTGCGATAGCTACACTGTCCAGTGCCCTACCCTTGGTATCGTCAGTCATGGCTTTTGAGTGCCTCGCTGTCCACCGCCCCATCGGTGATGTGTGCCGGGTCGAGCCTGAGTGGGAGCCTAGACTCGGTGATGGACTTAAGCCCGTACTGGGTGCAAGCCCACCAACCTGACATGGTGTGGATGTACGTGTCACCGAAATCGTCTGTATAGTAGCCGACCTTATATTGTGGCCGAGGATTATCGGTGCGGATGATGTAGTCCACTAGCTGTGTGGGTACCTCTATGGACTGGCTATCAGTGTCATAAGCGGTGATATGGTCACTGTACGCTGTCGGGTCATAGTATATCTGCCCATCAACTAGGATGGCGTACCTATGCTGATGATCTGTCGGTGCGATTAGATCGATGTCCTTGGTATTGGCTGACTCCCATAGCTGATCCTCAATGTGGATGTACATGTCACCGATGGGATGGTCAAACACCCAGCCCTCATCTGGGCTTTTGCGAGTTGCTAGCCGCCTGTCTTTGCCAGTGTCTGTATCATCAGCTCGGTTATAGGTGATGTGCAAGTATAGATTGTCATATACGGGCAGTAGATAGCCGTCGATGTAATCATCCGGGTCTGCTGTCCACATGCGTACTGGCAGCTCGTATAGCTGCCGGTCAGTGGACATGTGTGCGATGATGGTCAGCATGGTGGTTTTGAGGTCGTCTGGCAGTGTCATTTTGCTCCCTTATAGGTAATGGCCCCGTCGTGTGGCGGGGCCGGTTATTGGTGGTTGTGTTAGGCGATCATGCAGCTATCGAGAATGTCGCCAAGGTCAATACCCTTAACAATCTCGACAACCTTATCCTGGTCGATCTCGGCGTTGACCCTGCACCTGACCTCTCCCGAGTACAGCACGCTGGTGACACCGAGTGGCGCGAGGTCATTCTCGATCTGCTTGGAATAGAGCCAAGTGGCTTTTTCGATGTCGTAATCACTCTCATAGCCATCTACAGCGTTTCTGACGGCTTGCTCGAGATTCCCGGCAGTGGAATCGACGATGTTGGCGATGTTCTCGGTGAGTACGGTTTCTGTAGTCATTTTCTTAGCCTTTCGCTTTTGGTGTCGAGCCTCTTGCTCAACTGATTACTAGTATAGCACGGGTTTGTCATATGGCAAACCTAAATAGTTGGCGTGTCCACATAATGAAATGGCCGGGTGATTAGCCCGGCCTGTCTATCATCAGAATCTCGTATTAAATGGTTTGAGGCAGTAGTACTCTTTGTCGCTGCCGTCGCCGTATCCCTCTGGGTCAAACGGGCTAATCATCAGCATAGTCTCGTTATGGTCTACCTCTGTGATGACCGGCCCATACTCTTTATCATAGGGCCTTATCTCCTCTATGCTGGTCTCATCATCGATGGTCTCGCACATGTAGTAGTGAGAGTGTATCTGGGTCTTATAGACGTGTACGATGTTGCCCTCGTGCTTTGGCACGCTTTCGGCGTTTGACTCGAAAGACACGATGGGCTGATCGTAGCCGTCTTTCTGCATTTGCGGGGTGATGGTCACGTATACGGTAATAGTGATGGTGTCTTGCTTTGCCGGGATGTAAACGCTCATGATATTAGCCTTTCGCTATCCAGATAGGCCCTTGCCCATCCACTGTCAGGATAGCACTATACCGACTTATGGCAAACACGGCGTGTCTTACTTAGTATTATCGTCGTCCTTATCATCATCGCTCTTGATGATAAGCTCGAGTGACGTGTCGCCCTGTGCGCCGATATTATTGTCGATGGCTATGCGCGGCTTGCCCTCAGTGCGATCCAAGATAAGATCATGGGCCGGTATGGCCTCTTTGCTCTTAGCCGCGTCCCGTAGGCTCTCGAGAGTCCTCTCCAAGGCACGTTTTTGCGCGACCGTAATCTCATCGTCGCGCTTGGCTTTCCACATATTGAGCTCGGCTATGGTCATGCGGCCAAAACGGCCCATCCAGTACCTATCGCTTGTTTCGGGCGACCACCGGCCATCCGCCCTATGCTCTGGGTGGTCTCCAAAGCCACCGATACCCTTGGGATTACTCATATCTACTCCTATGATCCTATGATACAAGCTCCCCACTGCTCACGGGGAGCTTGTACAGTGTCACCAGGTCAAACCTATCATCCAATGCACAAGCCAAACGGTGCCTGCAATGGCGCACACTAATAGAAACACTCCAATGGCAAAACCTATGGCACGTCCAAGCCTGTAATCGAGGCCTTTACGCCCGCTGTCATGCTTGCGAGGGTCAGGGTTGTTATGTATCCCGATCATTGTCACTCCTATTGTAATAACTCAGTCGTTAATCACCAGTATTTTATGGCTCTAAACGTGAGGCATAGCTCTGCTACCATCACTCCCAGTAGTACAGCAATCCACATAAGGGTCATAGTGAGCGGTAGGTGTTCTTTGTCCTTGTACCTCTGCATTATCGTGCTGAGATAAAAATAGGTACAGACGATGATACAGCCGCCATACCATGCCATACCACCCAGAGTGAGATTATCCGGGGCATTGAGCATGAGATAATTAATCCCATATGTCCACGTAACAACATCACATATGTACAGTACGACGATACCCATAATCCACATCATTTTTTGACCTTTGGATCAGTGATATGGCGCGTGGTCTTATCAGTCTTGTAAAGCAGACTATTCCTACCATATTTGTAAGAGTAGTCGAATCGTTGGCCGCAACGTTGGCAGAAAACCGGGCGTGGATACTGATAGTATGCGCCCACTGCCTTGTTGTACCAGTCCTCTTTAGACCTCATGAAATCGGTGTCATTACTGGCCCAAACGTAGTTTGAGCACCGTGGGCATTTGCTCAGTGGCGCATTGTCGATCAGCGCACGCTTGGTCGTTGCTACGAATCTCAGGATATGGTATATGTCGCTGTCATGTTCAAAGAGATATGCATATCGGCTGATGAGTGTCATTAATGGTGTTCGGACTGGGGAGCCGTTAATATCAGCGTCGAATTTGTTGAAATCTTGCTCGCTCATGAAATGGCCGTTATGGCTTACCAGCCAGCCCAGAGACGCATAGATAGGCGCGTAATCCTCACCGGTCAGGTCTAGCCTGATCGTTAATTTTGGTTTCACCACACCCTCTTTGAGTGCATAGCTGGCAAATCTGACGGGATACTCCACATCCACATATTGACGACCCATGACTGGCATTATCTCTCCCCTACTCGTTGCTTAGTGCTTTGACTGCTGTGGTGATGAGCTTACGGGCATACTCAGTATCTTTGGTGACCGGCTTATGGTCATGCAGATACCGGGTGGCCGCGTCCAGTACCGGCCTTTGTATGAGGATGGCGGTCAACTCATGGACAAAATCATCATTTTTAATGCGTTTTCCACCATTGGTCTTTAGCTCTTGCCATGTGCCGATAAAGTAGTCGCCATTATATGTGGCGATATGCATATCGTCGGTTTCTGGCGGCTTGTGCAGTCCCTTGTAGTTTTCCCTGTACTGTCCCATCATGCGATCTCTCTAGCTATAGCGTCAATTATGTCAGCGGCTACTCGGGTCTTATCCTCATCGAGATATTCTTTATCCTCATTGAGCACACTAACTACTTCTTTCAAAACAGAATGCTCAGTTAATACCTCTTTTACTCGTTTTTCAGCGTCATACCATAGTAGATCAACTATCGATATAGTGCCGCTATCACCTACTCGGCATAGTTTCCAATGCCCATCCGTATTACGCCGGATAAATTCTGTCGTATGTTCATATAGACTATGGTTAGTAGTCGTTTTATGTGACTTATTACAAGTATCTACATCTTTATGAGCTATGGGGAATTGAGCAGCGTATTTAGCCATCTCATACATAATGGCATTGAGGTACATGACACATATATCGGCCAAATCATCTCTACTAGCTACTGTTTTATGCGGATATAAATTGAGCAAATCATTAGCTATACGTTCTTTGTCCATATTGTGGTCTAAAAACCAGCTAAAATCTTGGACTATCTCTAAGATAGACACCTTAGTATCCTCTTGGTGCTCAATCATATCGGTAAGGTCACTACTCTTATGATTAGTATTCTGGGCCATCATCATTAACCCCCTTTACGCGAGTGTCCTCGGCCTGTGCAACATCGATGGCCTGACGCATGATCTCTTTTAGATACTCTTGGCAGAGACCTGTTTTTTGTGTGTCGTCAAGGTTGCCTTGAAATTTAGCCTTTACAACATTTTGAGCAATAGTCTGCCGATTGAGTACGCGATATAGGTACCAGTCTATATCCCTCAGCAAGTGCTCGAGGGACGCGCGAGCTATGACTTTTGGCTTGCCTAACTCCTGAGACCGGGCATAGATAGCCTCATATACACCACTAGGTGCTTCATCACCGGCGCCATCCTCTTTGGCCGCGATCACATGTATCTGCGGTTCGGTCACGTCTGGTTCATCACCCATTTTCAATCTCCTAACTGAGTTTGTTTAAAATTCCGGTGTTTGTGGCGCCCGCTCGATACGTAACGCTATGAGGGCTTTATCTATCTGTAGCTGGGTGCGCTGCTGGCCCTGACGATCTGTATAGGTATTGACTGCAAGACAGCCACTGACTGTCACACTCACACCCTTGGATAGTGTCTGCTGGTAAGCGTCTATCAGAGCACTATCCCAGATAGGCACTTGGTAGTACTGCACATCGCCTTGGATGGTATCGCCGGTCTGGCGGTCTTTGCGCCATGGATTGACAGCCAGATCGATAGTCATATAGGTGGCGCCAGCATGTGAGGTGCGTATCTCGGGGTCTCTGGTGAGTCTAGCCTTGGTGAGCTGTATACGGGGACTGTCGATCATGACTCAGCCCCCTTATCGGCTGCTGTGCCATCCCTCAGCGCGTCAATCGCGTTTTTCGGGATACGCCACTGATGACCCACCTTGATGGCTGGGATACGGCCAGAGTTACACCAGCGGCTGATGGTGATGGGACTGTACCCATAGTGTAGGGCAAAATCTGTGGTGGTCATATAGTCAGTGTCATTTGTCTTTGGATTAGTGCTGTTATGTTTCATAGCATACACAATAGCACAGTATCGACTTATGGCAAACCAGTGCTATCGAGACCTATCAAATAACCGTGTTATAGTAAGGACTGCAGATAAACTAAATGCCCGGCAGCTTAAGCAACCGGGCACATAGTGGTAAATAACTCACGCACAGGGTTATTATACCACGACCGAGCGTTATTGCCACTTAACGCGCTCGTAAAAATTGTGGCCCCCGCTCACACCGGGTGGTAGCCGTCAGAGGGTAAGAGATCAACAGACCTCAAAGGCGTATTTGGCATAAACGGACTGGCCGACAAATACCGATAGGGTGCGCGCTTACATAGCGACCTTGGGATTGCACTTTGAGGATTGGCTCTAAAGCCTAGCCGCCGTGCGGGATCACAGATAATGACACCCGCCAAGTTGACGACTGCGATGGTGCGGGCATGACGTAAGATCACACTCTCTCATCAGCGTTGTCACTGTCCCTTGTAAGCGAGATTATCGCGCTAGCAAGGGGCAAGTCTCTGCCTCAGCTCCAATACAGACAATCAATAAGATAGTCATTAATACACTGCCACATATTGGACATGCGTATAGCACAGGTTTGCCATAAGTCGGTATAGTGCTATATACTGAGTATTACACACCTAGATGGGAGTACTGATATGGCAACAGCTAAACAAACACCAGAGCAGCCAATAAAGCCTAAAGAGCAGACCGGCGAACAATCGCTGCTTGGCGCTTATCGAGACGTGATACTCGAGATTGAGGGCATTAACGCTGATACAGAGGGGCAGATACAAAACCGTCGTTACAGGTATCTCTCTCTTAA
>JAAOBB010000048.1_pt1 | contig 31400 bp, 42 predicted proteins | sample 7267541 | NCBI WGS metagenome assembly JAAOBB01 (sample SAMN14345205, study PRJNA599270) | viral metagenome | isolation source: viral-like particles (VLPs) isolated from bee gut | host: Apis mellifera | place: Switzerland:Lausanne | collected 2017-01/2018-02 | reverse complement strand
ATAACCCCCCCCCCCGCCGCCATAAAGAATTTGCAGTAAAGGAGCAAAATTATGAAAATGCCAAATATCAGCCCGATTACCAAGGGAGCGATAGATGAACACAGTTACATATCGCTCACCGACTTTGAAAAGCTACAGGACCGCGTCAAAGAGCTTTTCCCCAGTTTATGGATAGACTATTTCCCCGTCTCAACATACATTTTCTCCCTCCGTGAGACAGGAATCAATATCTCCGTCTCCAATGAAGAGGCAGGCGCCCGATTCAACTTCTCAATCTTCCGTCTGCCCAAGAAACTGAATGTCGGCAAATATCATCTTGTCCGGTACCAGTTCTTGTCACTCGGAATTCTGAGACGCAATACATGGGTGTCTCTTGCCGACAATTGCCCACATTACTTGTCGTTCGATTACACGGTTGCACTTGACGCAATCCAAGCATATCTGTGCCACAAACTGGGTTCAAAGGAGTAGATTATGGGAGACGAAAACAATAATCTGACTAAACTGATGGCCGAACGAAGGCGTGACCTTCCAGGCAGACTGGCCGAATATGCTGCAAAACATATCACGGAAGTATCACCCAACGACTTCAAAGAAGGCATGTCTCTTGAGATTCTCGCTGACTTTGAGGACCTTGAGCCAAATATTGACCTAGCTGAGGAAATCAATGACGATTCCATCGGTTTCAACATGTTTGCCAGAGTTGTGAATACCATTATGGAATCTGCCAAGAAACTAGGCCACCCGCTTCTGGCTATTCCGAATGCGGTAATCCTGCTTGGCGTATATGTTGATTACTTCATCATCATCATGGACGGTGAGGCAATCAGGAAGGAAAGTGCCGAGAAAATGCAGAACATTATGAGAGGGACGAAATGACAACAGCCAAAACGAAAAGCACCGTCATTAATGTAGAGAAACAAATAGTCGATATGGATATTGATGAACGAATCTTCCATATCCAACAGGAGGCCAAGCCGGTCGGCAAGAAAACGAAAAGCTACCAGTACAATTACGCCGACTACAAGACCATATGGGATGGAGTGCTGAAAGACCTTTGCGGCAAGTATCAAGTGGAGTACACGGCCACAACAGAAATAGGTCCTTCATTCACTGCCGGTGAGAATATTGTGGTTCCGACCATTGAACTCATATGCCGTGCTGTTGCAGTCGGATACAATCCTCCAAAAGAAGGAGACCCGGCGTTTAACAACAGCAACAATAGGAGAGTCAAGGAGTTTGACATTCTCATTCCGCTCAGCGGTTCGGCCCAACAGAAGGAAGTGCAGAAGGAAGTTGGCGCGTCCCTAACCTATTATCGCCGTTACGCTCTGCTCGCCCTATTCGGTTTGAGTGTGACCGACGACGCGGAAGACATTGACAGCATGGCACGTAACAAGCCATCAAGAAAGAACACCTCCAGTCTCCCGAAACCAAACCTGGCAAGCAACATGCAGCATTCATCGGATGTTGGCGAAATACCGGAATTTGACGACCCTGGGCAGACCGGGGCATGGAATGATGAAGCTGAATTCTGAAAGGAAATATCATGGCAAAGGAATCTAATATCATCGAACTGGAAGCGGAAGTCGTCTTCTCCAACATTTTCCGCCCACGCCAGCCGAAGGACCAGACCAAACAGCCCCTCTACTCAATTAGGGTCCGGTTCCCGAAGAACGACCCTCAACTTAGTACGATAGTCAGTGCGGCGAAGAAGGTCCTTAATAAGCCGAAGCTCAAGGCTCATGAGCTTGGCCTTGACGATGGTGATACCGTACTGACCAAGGATGGTGAGCCGGTCGCCCCCGGGTGCTGGCAGTTGTTTGCGAGTGCCGGGCATACGCCTCCGATTATCCTCGACAGGCATGGGCAGAGGATGGACCTCACGTTTGAGCCGGGCAGTGGGAGCCGTATCCTGCTCGCCCTGAAGGTCACCCCCTATGAGAGGACATTCCAACAGGGTATGGGGTCGATTACAGCCGTTTGCGCCTCCTATTATCTGGTCAAGGCTGTTGATATTGACTTGCACCCGTATGAGGGTGTGCTGACTGAGGAGGACAAGCAGTATACGTTTACCCGGTTCCAGAACCAGCCTGCGCCTGAAATGGAGCAGACACCTGCTAGACAACAGCAGGTTCCTGCCCAGCCTCCGGCTCAGAATGCGCCTGCAACGCAACCGTCGCAAAATGCGGCGCCAAACACGTCATTCTGGGACGCGAATACAACCCCACAGAATTTCGACAACCCGGATGAACTGGACTTCTGACCATGGACGATAGGGTAATTATTGACGATGATTCGGAACGGATTACCGAACCGGATAAAATCATCGAAAACGACCTTGTTGTTCTCGAAGACGATAAAGGCCAGGTCCAAGCCTTCATCAGGAGTAATTTAACTTCCACAATCAGAATGAAGGGAGGAGACGGTTACCGCATTTTCGCCCAGTACGCCAATTTTGCCCTTGCAGTAGGAGTGCATAATAAGAACGCTTTTGTTCTGGACTTGAATTACGACGTATTCCCGTGGCTTTTACCATTGAACTTCAAATGCGCCATCAGGCACAAGTCTTCACTTGAAGCAGGGTTCTATCGGATGGACAATGGCGAAATTCGTGAATACAACGGTGCTGGTTCCTATCGTTACTTGCATGATTCATCCTGGCTTACTGAAAGTGAGGATGTTTACGATGGGAAGCTCGTCAGAATGAGATTGGAGGCAGAAAGTGAGCAAGAAGAAGGCTAATCTCGTTCGCTACATTGTTGAGGACGGTATGAGTATTAGGGACGCGGCGAACAAGGCTAAAATCTCTTACTCGTGGGCGCGTGACATGCTCAACAAGTTGGTTGAGCAGAATGTTATAGAACGTTCCGTTTACCGTGAGGGTGAAAATTACAACACGTTCATGGAGGGCAATCAGTAGATTGTGTTCCAGAAGCGTGCGAATAAGGAAGGACCGGTACAGTCGGCTTTAATCAAAGGCTTGGAATCTGCCGGATGGTGGGTTCAGAAGGTCGTTGGTCAAAGCCGTGCTGGCCTTCCCGATGTGGTTGCGGCCAAGGATGGCCGCGTCATATGGATAGAAGTGAAACGCGACGGCGGGGAACTTAGACCGTCGCAAAAGCATGAGATACCGCTCATGCGGAAAGCCGGGTGCGAAGTTCATATCGTGGTCGGCAAAACAGGAGTCAAGAAGTTCCTGAAACTGATAGGAGAAGATAATGGCTAAGAATGATGTGACATTCCATGTGTTCAAGAGTGAGGAGGAGTGGCTGAAAGCCCGTGAGGATACGATTGGCGCTAGCGGTCTGGCCCAGTTCTGGATTACCGGCGAACACCCTAGCCCACTGCCCACTGACATTCCCGCACTGACCAGCGCACTGAATTTCGGCTCCATTTGGGAGCCGTATATCGTTCAGGAATTCGCCAAACAAGTTGGTTATACGATTACCAAGGTGAACACTCCCGCCGAGGAGCTTAAATCTAATGAGATTGCCTGGTATGACTGGTCATTCTACTTGAATGAGAAGCTCGGTCTGCACATGTCGCCGGACGCGGTTTTCCGAAATTCCAGGGGCGCCCTCTGCACTCTTGAAGTGAAGACCGGCAGTAAACCAAAATTGTGGGAAATCGAGCAGAGCATGATGGAACGCTACCGTGTCCAGGCGGCGGTTGAAGCCAGAATGCTCAATGCCCGGCACGCCTACATTATATATGCGCCCAGACCCGCTGATTGGGAGCAGATGACTGCTGAACAGATTCAGGAGGATATTCAGAAGTCCGTTGCGGCCAAGGATATTCAGGAAGTCAAACTCGACAGTGACAATAATTTGCGCGCCATCAAGAAGATGGTTGACAGCATGAACGATGATTCCCCAGTGGAAGAGTCTGACCTGCTCCGTGAGTATGTGGAAGCCAAAGAGGCACTCAGGAAAGCCACTGATACTCTCACCGATTATCTTGTCGACCACCCGGATGAAAAGCTTCACTATGGCGGTATGATGGCACGGCTTGTTCAGAAGAAGAGGACAAGCACCGACTACAAAGGGTTCCTCAGCGACCACGGGTTTGACCAAGAGGCTTTGGAATCGTACAAGGATGTCACTTACAGTGATGGTTTGAGCGTGACCAAGGAGAAGAAATGACCGAAAAGGAAGCGTTACTGTATAACTTTAGAATCTTCCAAGAATTCGTGACAAGCTCTCTGAAATATCTGAATACGGCCAAATCGCATTGTCGGAATCTGGAAGGCACCAAAGGCTACGCAAAGAAGCTGAAAATACTTCTCGCAATCAACAACAAGGTGTGGAATCTGTTGAGCGAAAGCCAGAACTTTCTGGACCAGTTCAAGGATTAACAATCGTGCGTAAGTTCATTTTTGACGACACCGGTACAGGCAAGACGAAACGCTCCATCGAAATGATAGTAGCGGATAAATGCGAGAGCATTATCGTCGTCTGCCCGGCCAGCGTCGTCAAAACCACTTGGATACCCCAAATAAGCCGATGGTGCCCAGAAGCGAAAGCCGTTGCAATCAACAGTAAAACCATGGGCAAACAAGCAGACAAGCTGACAGCACAGTTCAAACACCCGGAATGTGTCAGGTTTTTCGTGGTCAGCTACAACTCAATCCCACTGCTTGAACCCTTGGTGCAACGGGTGCCACGTGGCCTCAGATGGGGTGTTATCTTTGACGAATCGCACTATACGAAGTCGGTGGGGTCGCTAAGACACAAGAACGCGGTAATCCTTAGCCGGAAAGCCGACAGTGTTCTCATGCTGACGGCCACGCCAACGCCCAGGTCTCTTGAGGATGTGTACGGGCAGTGCAGTGTGCTTTACCCGACCCGTCAGAGTCGCATAGCCGTATACGGAGAAGGGTTTGCCACGTTGGGAGCTTTTCGTAGGACCTATGGCATTATGCATATCCAATGGATTAACAATTTCGCCAAACATGTTTGGGAGTATTATCCTAACCAGGTCGCTAAGGTTGCTGAAATACTTTCATCAATCACACTGTCGATTGTGCATTCCGACATAAAACAACCCAGCCCGTTCAAATGCCCGGTTTCAGCACCGTCAGCCAAGGAAACGGAGGTTTTCGCCCGATGGATTGAGGATGAACAATTCATCGATGAAATTGGTGAGATTGACGCGAAAACCGAGGCCGAACTGGCGAACAAGAAAGCACAGTTGGATGATGGGTTCATTTATGACAGGGATGGTGATACGCATTGGTTCGGGGACAGCAAACTCCGTTCAGTGGTTAGGAAAGCCTACAGTCTTTATAGAAATACCGGGAAACCGGTGTTGGTCTGGACCAGATTCCGTGCTTCATTCAATTGGATTATGACCCACTCGGAGGCAGTGGACGCGAAAACGTTCATTGCCTCTCCGAAGGACAATGTGAAAATCATTGTTGGTTCTCAGCAGTCCATGGGGACTGGTGTTGATGGTCTGCAACATTATGCTAGTTGCCAGATATGGGTTGACCTTCCGTATACTGCCGCCGAGTACACTCAGGCGAACGCCAGGCTTATCCGCAAGGGCCAACCGGATAAAAACCCGGCTGTTTTCATTGCTGACACGGAAGTCAATCATGACGTGTTTGAAGTGATTCGGGGGCGTGCGCAAATGGACAGGATTATTCGCCACACCCAACACAAATAACCGGCGATTGTGCTAGTATGGGTTTTGAACGATAGGAGAAAATCATGAGTGTGAAATATCAATTCACAACAACAATTACATGTGATTGCTGGAATTGTTGCGAACAATCAACCACAACAATAACCACTGACCAAATTGACCTTTTTAGAACGTGCAATAATGAGCTTATTGGCGAGGCAACTCTTCCTGGCAATTGGGCGATGATAAAAGGCGAATTGTATTGCCCCAAGCATTGGTACCGTGATACTGACGGTTCACGTAAACCGAGAATAGGTTCCTGAATCATGAGTAGAAGATACTCGCTCACCACAATAATCAGTTGCGAATATGGCAACTGTCAGAACAAAATAGCCATAACATTAAACACTGACAAGCCCGAACTTATCCGACCAGGCTATCTACCGAATGGTTGGGCCGAAGTAGATGGGGAAATACGTTGTCCCAAGCATTGGACGTATCTCCCCGGAACAAATATTCAATAATCTGTCCCACAGGAGGATACGAATGAGTACAAGAACTAAAATCACCCACTGGCTTGTTTGCGACTGGGAAGACTGCAAAGCCTCTGTCGTAACGTCATATGAAACCAGCGAAGGCGACACCTATACAAACCTTCCTCCCGAAGGCTGGAAGAAAATTGACGGCAAGGATTACTGTCCCAAGCACTGGCATAAAGGAGGAGTGTACAAGGATATGACCCTACCTGGCCCAGAAGAGCAGAAACCGGAGATACCCGACCCGCTGCTGGCGTATAGGAGATGATGATAAATGGATTGGAAATCATACGGCATAGGTTTTGCTACACCTTTACTGCTTGTGGCACTATATGTGTTGGCAGACTTGTCCGTTGAATTATTCATCGAATTATTTACAACTAAACTTCGTCGGGAAACATGCCTTGTATGCCACAGGTATATAGGGTCACCATTCAAGTCTTTCCTCCATAGGCACTTGAATAGATTCCATAGAAAGAATTTTAACGAATTCATAAAAGCAAAATCAGGCGACAAGCTTAGACAATATTACGATGAAAGGGGAATCTGATATGCAGGAAGAATATACCGCTAATTGCATGATGGTAGCCAAACCAGAAACAATGGGTAAACTATTTGGAATCGAATCAGCAAAAGACGATTACACTATCAGTCTTTTTGCAAGAATGACAAACGATGATATTTGGAATAAATATGGAGTCGATGACAGGGATATTGCCATCGATGTTCCACCACGGTTGACTATCAAAGCCAAAAACAGCATTAATATCAATTACACCGGGAAAATCGCCTCAGGTCCTGACTCGGAAATCAAATCAGGCAGAATCGTTGAAAGCTGTAAAACCGCGTATTTCCTTGGTGGCGGTACCGCTATCCCTATCGGTAAATTCTATGGGAGTCTGCTGGATATTACTTCGGACAAGATTGTTGAGGTTGATTGCAATATGCGCAGGCAGAGGAATATTGAACGTTTGCTGTTGGGGTCGCGTATCTCTGCCACGTTCAAGGACGGGACGGTACTCAGTGGGGACCATGATTCGTTTACCTCAAATTATGTGTCCGATGATGGCCTGGTAATTAACCTGGACGAAATACTCAAACAGGATGGCAGGGGATGGAAACTTAAGAAGAAGGTCAAGAACTTCTTTGTATTTGATGAAGACCAGGTACACGGTATCACGATAAGATACTCAATCGTTTACGAGTAAATCATGCCTATCAAATTTGACGCGTCCAGCAATGCTTGGCAGGTCAGCTGTGAAGTTGACCTATGCCCTAGCGAGTTCCGTTGCAGTAGCTCGTTCACTCAGGATGATAAGGCTTACGTCAAACGGGAACTGCTTAACTTGGGCTGGCAAATCGACAAGACCGATGATGGTGTGAAATTCTATTGCCGCCATCATCATCAGGAATCAACATACTTTTGACCAGGGGAGAATCATGGAAGCACAACTTATTTGTTACAACGGTAAGAATGATGGAGTAACGATATTCTTTGACCCGAAAAACAATATCGTTCAAGTAAACGGCGAACCTCCAACAACCAAAGAATCAGCCGCCATCAAAAACCTACTGACTGAACTAAGCGACACAGTGACCACCCTTATCGGCACATGGGATACCGATGGTCGCGCCACCGAATTCGTCGATAATCTCGTAAAGGAAGTGACCAACCAGGAGAAGGGCAAACCATGAGATACGCCATCACCAATGAAGGAAGAATTGTTCATAGTAAGGACTCTTTCTTCATCCAGGAAAACATACCCGGGACCTTCAAACGGCTCCCGAACAGGACCGCAAAGGAAGTCATGTGCAATCAGATAGAACAGGCAATCCACATACTTTCCCAGTACAACGGTCTTAGGACCAGAGCCGACGACCTTGTAAGAATGTACGAAACCAAGCCCAGCGCAATTCCGATGAAAGGTCACCTGGAAACCCGAGAAGGTGGTATGATTGTATTTGTCGCCGGATGATGGTTGTTTGGTGTGATTGTCTCCTTTCACCCGGTACGGCATTCATGGTTAAGCCTCCCGAACCGACCCTCGGGAGGCTTTTTCATCAGTAATGGAGTATCCAACCAGCCTGAATCTTATCCGGTTCCTTAATGTTGTTAATGTCAGCCAGATGATGATAGTCCATGCCGAACCTTGCGGCAATCTGGGACAAGGTGTCTCCAGGTTTCACAACATATGTTCGGCTTGATTGTCCTGGGACCTTCAAAGTCTGACCGGCCTGGATATAATCCAAACGGTCGTGCGGAATGCCGTTCATGGCGGCAAGGTCGTTCACCGTGGTGCCGAACTTCTGAGCGATAACCGTAAGATTGTCTCCCGGTTGCACAACATACGTGGCATTGGCTCCATTATTCGGCAGTGGAGCCGTATCAATGTGGATAATCTGTCCGGCATTAATCTTATCCGGTTCCCTGATGTTGTTAATGTCGGCCAAATGCTGATAGGTTGTCCCGTACTTCTGGGCAATACCCCACAGGGTATCGCCGCGTTGCACGACATATGTGGTACCAGTGTTTGTATTGTTTGCTGGTGGTGCGGGAGGCGCTGGCGGCGGCGTATTACCACCAGTATTATGTGCGTAGGCGTTCCACTGGTCGGCATTCCCATAGAACTTGTCCAGGTCCAGGTTGGACCCATATCCGGGCAGTCTGCCAACCGAGGAGTATTGGCGAACAGCACAAGCGTAAGCGCCTTCATTCCATGGGCTGTCCTGGTAGCCGGTAGGGTTCATGTCGGCATACTGTGCCACCCACAGTCCGCAATCATACTTCTTGCCAACAGCGGCTATCGTGCCATATACGCTTTGCTGGCCGTAAATCAGCGGGTGAACACCGGTGAGCCTGATAACCTCCGAAACGACGGTTTCAAGATACGACTGGTCGCCCCAGGCCGAGTTTTGATACTGCTCCCAGTCAACAGCGATTACATGCTTGCCCACCCAGTTGCGGATACTGTCCACAAAGAACTGTGCCTCGCCTTTGGCGTTGCCGCCGCCTATGTAATGGTAGACACCTACTTGCTTGCCGAGGCTGGCGGCTTGGTCAACATGGCCTACACAATATGGGTTCGTGTAATTCGTGCCTTGCGTCGCTTTGACGATAACGAAATCAAAGGGTATTTTGCTAAGGTCCAACCCGGCTTGGGCTGAGGATATGTCAATTCCGTTCATTGTCTGCTTCTTTCTTTGCGTGGCGTGGTGCCGGTTCTGGGCCTGAATATTTGACCAGGCTTGCCGGGCTGACCGTATCCGAACGGCCTATCCCAGCAATGCTGGTCAGAACGCTCAGAATGCCCGCTAGGAGCGTCGCGCCGCCAACTGCCCACCAATCTACTTGGCTGACCACTACGGCTGTTCCAATGGTCGCCACGGCTGTCTGAGCCATGGTTTTGACGGCACGCTCCAAAGCGTCGTCCCAAAACTCCCAACTCTTTAATTGACTCATGATAGTTTATCCTTTCCAATAGTGCTTCTCAATGAAGCAGGCAGTGAAGGCTTGGGGTTTTCCGCAAGCCATTCCGGGTCAAGAATGGCGCAAGCCTTATCAAACCAATGCCCGACGCGCCTAATGTACATGGTTTTTTCATCATCCAGTCTTTCATACTCCTGGAGCTTTCTTTGAAGCTCTTGGATACGCTGCTCCTGCTGGTTGATATGCGCCTCCAAATCGTCCAATGTTTGGACCAACTCGTTGAAGGCATGGCTGAATCTGTCCTTTCTGGTTGACTTGGCTTTAAGCACCACGGCAAAAGCTGTGAAGCCTCCGCTGATGATGGCGGTTATCATTGGGATAATGACTTCCGTAGGTATCAATTTCACACCTCTACAAGCGTCAAATAACGGTTAAAATGTCCATTCGCAATCCCAGGGTCATAGAAATTCCAATTATCATCTCCATAGACTTGCGCATTCCCATAGGGTTTTGTCCCCAACGAAATTTGGTATGTTCCATTTCTGACAAAAAATGTTTTTGAAAAACTGTAGTTGTCGATATTGTTGTTTACCAATGCTGAGGTCAATAAACGGTATTGATATGTGCCTGAATTCCCCGCCAGTTGGAACCGCATACCGTATTCGCCTGGGCCTGCTACTCGCACACCCATGTCGAGCGTGTACCAACGGCCTTCTCCGGGGCCTTGCACTACGAATTGTTGATTGAATTCGGTATATTCGTCTACTTGTGGTATCCCATACCATGCACTGGACCAGACAAACGCCATTCGCGGTTTTAGATGATAACGTGGCGTACCATTCTCGTGTAAATCACCTGAAATATCGATAAAATCACCAGTGCTACTAATATCAACCTGGTTAGCGGTTAAGCCAACAGAATTCTTTCCATCATTTCCGCGAGCTACTGCAATTTCCGGCTGTTGCGTACTGGTCCCTATCAATAATTGGCTAGCCAAATCATTCCTATGATGGTCGCCCCAAATTAACCAATATGGAGTATCCGGGTCGTCTCCGATACCTTGTATCCCACCAACAGTGGTATTCTCAACCAACGTTTGGCTTAACTGAATACGGTCTCCACTGGAAGCGGTCTGCAACCCTCCTACTGCTTGCAGTTTCCCATTGGAGGTTTTGAACAAGACATTTCCTTCCTTGTCTTTCGTCCAAAAACCGCTTTCATCGAAACCGTTAAGACCGTCAGGCGTTACGAATTTGTATGACTTGATAATCGCGGCGCTAAGACTGCCCACGTCAATGTCGTCAGCGGATAGTTTGCGAACAAGAATCTTGTCAAGAACCGCCTCGCTAGCAAGAATCTTCTCAGCCGTGATTGCCCCATCCTTGATGGAAACAGGTCCTACGCTTCCGGGTACGAAAATACCGTCAGCAAACAGGAGATTAGGGTTGAACTTGCTCCCATCCCAAATCTTCATACCAACAGTATTCCCACTGTCATCAACCTGATACCATACATCACCCTTGGCCAAGCCATCATGCGGAGGTTCGGTCTTGCTGGCAAAAGTACGGTTCTTCCCATCGGCGGTCAATTGCGCGCCTTGCGCTTCGGTAACATCCTTGACGGTCAACCCAGTAAGCCACCAGCCTTGAGCGTCCGAATAGTAGCCGTTCACATTAAGCCAGACAACCATACTGTTCGGCTTATCATCCCAGGTATTCGGGGTTTTCGCGTAACCGTCCACCCAGGTCCATGTGAGAGCGTCCTTGGCATGGACTGTGAAACACTCGTCCCAGTGGGTGCCTGGATTAGTGTACCGCCAGCCGATTCTCAAATCTTTCCGGTCGGCCTTGTCGGCTATGACCCAGGCTCCGAAACGGTAGATTCGATTCTTTGCCAGCGGGAATTGCCATGTGCTGAAATAATCCCGCTGTTTGATGGCCGCATAATGCGAATATGGTTGTGGAGGCGTTGATGGAGCGTCACCGGTATCCATGGTGATACCGAACCCGTCCAAATCACCTACTGCCGGGTCCATGGCCGGGTTTCGGATAAGTTCTGAACCGTTGTTCAGGGCCTTGTCCGCTTTGGCATTGGCGGCGGTGCTTTGATTGATTGCGTCCTTGGCATTGCTCAGAGCTTTGTCTGCATTGTCGGAAGCCTTATCAGCGTTTGTGGAGGCTTTCTGAGCCGTACTCTCAGCATTCGTTGCAGCATTTACGGCATTCTGCACATCCTTGTTGAGACCGTCTGCCGTATTTTTGGCTTCCTTGGCCGTATTGCTTGCACTGTCAGCGGCAGTGGCCGCACCAGTAGCCTTGTCGATGGCCTGCTGTGCTGCTTGCTGGGCCTTGTTCACTTCTTCCGTGGCGGCGGCTCCAACAATCTTGACCGTGATAGCCGGACTGTAACCGCTGACATTCGGCTTCGGCTGACCATTCGTATCATGCGCGTTATCGTAGGCCCTGGCACGCACATCATGCATACTGCCAGGCACATAGGAATCATCGGAAGGATACGTGCCCTTGGCACTCATTTTGATGGCTTCCACACCGTCAATCTCAACACTGATATGGTCAAAATCATCAGGCACACCGCCTTGGAGTGTCCCATCCCAGGTGACCAGTATCATACTCGCCTGGGAAGTCACTGTAATCCCGGTGGGCACGCCTGGAGGCGTGGTGTCATTCACCCATGGAGCGATACCACCACCATTGGCCCCACTGCCGATAATCGAACCGGTGCCATCAGGCTTCCCGTTTTCATCGACATTCCCGGAGGGAATGAAATGGCTTCCGGCATTGGAAGTTCGCTGTGTCTGAGCGTTCCTATGAGCCTCAGAAATACTCTCTACGATAGCCGAAATGCCGGTATTGTGAATTTTCGGATGGCGGGGGTTGTAGGCCATTATTTCCTCCTAGAAATAAGGTGCGGGCAGAACATCAAACAAGACTTTCACCCGACTGGTTTCATCGCCCGACAATTCCATGATTCGAGTCTGATAAACCCCGTCTGGAATGTCCGGGTAACCTTGCAAATCAATGATACAAGGTTCTCCCGAATGGATTATCCCAACCCTTGGAGTATTGGGGTCGTTCTCGTCGAATTCCCCGGAAAACTGCATTAAAGGCCGCTTTCGAGCCTCCAACCTTCCCAATGCGTCACGTTTCAAAAGTGAGAAATTATCATCATCGGTGGCACTCATGGCAAGCTCATGCAACGCCAAACCACCCTCACGATTCACCGTTGAAAGGTCTTCGGCGAATGCAGTCAGTGTTTCAGCGTCCTCACCGGAGCCAGTGGCATACACCCGCTGATAGGGTTTGGAGTAATCCACTTCCAGATTCTCCAGATTCCCGGCACCCTCATGACAGACGAATCTGACAGGTTGCCCTGATTCGGGTTTCAGATACTGTTCTTCATCGGTTCCGGCTACAAACAAATTGCGCACATGTTCACTGTCGGGCATGTAGGGGCGCCACTGCATGTCAACCCCGTCCTGCACTCCGGCCAGCTTGTCGAAAATGTCCTTGCCGGAAATGTTGTTCACGTTCCAGGCCCAGTAGTTTCTCACATGCTTGTTGGAGTCCTCGCCGGAAACCCAGGAGTGTTTTTCGTTGATGTACTGCCAGTCTACGGGAAGCTGACCTCCCGGCTTCTGGCTGGTGCATAGCCAGCCTATGTAGGCGGCTATGCCGCGAATCGTCGCCTTGGAGAAGTTCAGTACGTTCTTGGACCGGTTGTCGGTGAACCAGCCTTCGGGGATGGCGTACCGGTCTCCGAGCATTTGGTATATGCTCTCCAACCCGAATGAGGTTCCCTCCCAATCACTCTTACGCACATCTATGCCACCCCAAAGCATGGGTACGCCCAAACCATTGTTGAGAGGGTCGTCGTCTTCCTGGCTGAAAAGGGCTATGGCCCGCATTCCTGGCATGAGGGCAAGCGCCTTTTCGGCCTGGGTTTGCCCCGGGACCGCCGACCAGCGTACATCCACATCGGTGACTTCATCCTCGCCCACTTTCCGGTTGGGTTGGGTAGAGAGGGTGGAGTCGTTAATGGTGAGCCGCCAGGAGAATGAACCTAAATCTATCTTGTTGAGTATCTGTCCGCTGTGTAGGTCGGTTATGTAGGCTACATGCTTCACTGGGCGACACCCCTATCCCAGACTTGGAGACTACGGCCAGGATAGCTCAGCTTATCCTGCTCACCGTAATGGAAATGCGGCCATCCGTTGCCTGCCTTGTTTGCCACACCGTTCTTGATTCTTGCCCTATGTTCGCCTTTTGATACACGAACAATCTTGTTGTTGCGTGCATGTGTCCAAATGCCAAAAGCTACAATTGTCTCACGAGCGGAATAGAGGACACGTTTTCTGTCGAGCTCGAATTCGCTGGCCCATGACATAGCGTCAGTATAATTCGCCCCATAATAGGCGACATCGCCATCGTAAATCAGCTCCACATACCGGTCCGTAGGCACATAGAATTTGGTGTCCAATTCGTAATACCAATTGCGAATAGTGCCATCGCCATCTACATTATCTCGTGTATCAACTGATTCAGCGAGCAGGCCAAGGGAGGAGCCGTAGGGGACGGCGAAATCATATGAGCCGTTCTGCACTGCTCCGGTTGCCAGATTCGTTGTGTTGGCCTGAACCAGCATGTCCATGAGCCGGGTTGCTGACGGGTCCAGTTTGGCCGGTATTGGGTTCTGTGACGGGGTTCCAGAGGTTACACCTACCTGCACACCATACTGGTCGTTATCCAGCTCAGGGTCCAATGCTTTGACCCAAATGGTGTCAATCCTCGGGAGGGTCGTGCCAGCGGATACGGATGGCGTATCAGTAGGACTCAGATAAAACAGACTCATTCCGTCAGCCGAACCACGGGACACCAGGCCGACAGTCTCCCCGACATGATAGGTCAGATTCTGATTGCCGGATATATCGCCGCCTTTGATGATTCCCGGGCTGGTGTATGAGCCTTCAATAATTTTCCGCAAATCACGGGCAAGAAGGCCCTTGCCTTCGCTGTTTTGCGCTATGCCGAACGCTCCGCTCATAATTCGTATCCTTTCACATCCAGGTGTCTCGGAATGAGACCGTAGCGTATCCGTTATACTCATTATCGGCCATGGTTGACAGCATGATGATTCTTACGCTTCCTCCTGCTGGTACACGGGGGAAATTCCGGTAGGTCAGATTGCCTGAGAAGTCCGAACCGGATATTGTTGCCGATTCGGTTTTCGAGTCCAATAGGACCGTCTGATACTGGTTGATGAACCCGTCGTATTCGAGCAGGCCATACCGGCCTTCCGAGTCCTGCCACTCGAATAGCGCGCCTGGCATTTCCCCATGAAGGGTGATATGCATGTCGGCTGTGTAGCTACCCTGGTTCTGGGCGACCGTGTAGTTCCGTGTCCCGGTAGGATGGCTTTTTCCGAAATTCATAGGGAAAACCAGGCCCTGACGGTCTTTGCCGAAACTCATGCCGCCACCGGTTGAAGCCAGACCGAAACTGATATTTGTTGAGTATTCGCTGGCGCTGAGCCGTTCCGCGTCCTTACAGGTGAGGGTCATTTCACCTTTGGTGTTGCATTCGTCAATGTCAACCGAGTATTCGATACTGAGCATTCCAGTGACGAAAGTGGAATCGCTCCCGTCATTGACTTGGTAAACAATATCGGACTTACCCACGAATAGTTGGAGGGCGGTTTTCAGGTCGTCGAGTTCCTCCCGATTGCTGGCAGTGATGATGAACGGGATGGTGACGACCCTTGCCGCGAAGAGAACCCCGTGACTGGGAGCGTGCGCACCGTTCCGGGTTTGTGCCTCGGTGAGCGAGGTTTTGATGGCCGGAGTGGAGTAGAAGCCTTTCATCTGGCGTTCCCCGAAATGATACGGGGTGTCCAAGTCGCCACCGGCAACGGCAATATCAATTCGGTGGGTTCCGTCATCGAGGAATGCGCTTATCGGTGTCTTCATCATGCCATGCTCGCCTCGTTCATCGCTATTCTTTGCAGTTGCGGGTATGCCGTGTACAGGTCGTCGTCCTGGCGAATAATCTTTGCTGGGAAGTTCTGGTTAATGACCTTCCCGTGGGGGCCATTGTAGGCTCCAACCGCATACCCCATGTCGGCACCCCGGACTCGCCCGTTCTCATAGGTGAGGGGGTCCACAAGGCCGATATTGGACAGTTGATTGTTCACATCGCCGATGAAGCCTTGCACGTTCTGGAAACCACTCATGAGGCCCTTATGCAAGCCTTGCATGATAAGTGTTCCGTTATGGACCAAAAGCTGAGCGTCGTAAGCGGGAGGACCCTTATGCTGTACAATCCAATTGCCTATCCCGCCGATAAAGTCGGCAATGCCTCGCCAAGCGTCCTGGAGACCCCTGAGAAGCCCCTGGAGTATGCGACGGCCAGCGTCTATCAGCCAACTGCCAGCGCCTCCGAAAATGCCGATTATCCTGCCGGGAATATCTCCGATATTGGCGACAATACGGGAACCTAGCGACGCAAACGCTCCGGCGATGGCTCCAAGAATTCGAGGAATCGCGCCAATGACCACACCAATAAGCTGAGGCAAGGCCGCGGCCAGGGTCACGAAACCGTCACCGAACGCTTTAAGAATCGTCGGGAAATTGTCAACTATCGCGCCGCCGAGCGTCGTCAGTATTTGCGGCATGGCGTTAACCAGAGCAATAATGACTTGTGGCAACGCCTGAACCAGAGCCATGACAAGCTCAACCGCGCCGTTTATCAGAATGCCAACATTCTCAGTGAGGGCGTTCACAATGGACGTGATTATCGATGGTATGTACTGTATCAGCGTGCTGATGATAGTAGGCAGATTCTGTACCAGCGCGTTGATTAGCTGTATCGCTCCCTCGATAAGTGCGCCCACGCTGTTAGCCAGCGTCTGGGCCAGCGATTCGATGATTACCGGAATCATCGGCATAAGCGTGCTGATGAACTGCGGCAGGGCGTTGACAAGCCCGACAAGCAGTTGAACTACCCCGTTTATCAGCGCTGGCAGCACCACGGGCAGAGACTGGATTACGCCGGTAATCAGAGACAGCACGCCTTGCATGAGCGAATTTATCTCATTGGGTAAGGCGTTGGCTATGTTCTGGAACAGTCCTGGTAGCCCCTGGGCGATATTCTGTGCCAGGCCAGGAAGCATGGTACCTATCTGGGTCAGCATGTTCCCAACAGCCTCTATCATCGTCGGCAGAGCCGAGGAGAAGAAATAGGACAGTTGCGGGATGAACGCAACAATCGCATTGCCCAAAGTCTGTAACAGGCCGGGCATGGCTTGGGCAAGCGCTACGAACAGGCTAGTAAAAGCGTCCATCAGCGATGGCAGAATCAGCGGAAGCATGTTGATTAGGTCTTCCAGGCCGGTTGTGAACGCGCTGACCAGCATGGGCATATTGTCGCTGATTGCCAGAGCCAGGGTATTCACCAGGTTCCCGAACGCATTCACCAGACTTGGCAGGGCTTGCGTGATTGCCGCAATCATATCGGGCGCCGCTTTTGCGAAAGCCTCGGCCATTGCCGGAGCAACGGTCGTAAAACGATTAATGGAGTCGGTCATTTTGGCCGTCACGCCGACAAAAGCCTGGCCGAACTGTGACGGGTCCATGTTATACAAAGTGCTGATAGTGCCCGTCAATGCCGACGTGGCGGCGGCAGTGATTCCAAGCGAACTGGCGAAATGCGCTATCCCCTTGAAGGCCTTACCGACACCGGTAATGGTCTTCCCTAGGCCGTTCATACTCTTACCAAGGATGGTGACACCGGCTTCGGCAATACCCCGGAACGTAGTGCTGGCTATGGTTTTCAGAGCGGGGAAACGGTCGCCTATCGCATTGATGGACCGTCCTACGATACCGGTCATGCGTTTAAACGCGCCGGGAACAGTCGAGGTAAGATAGTTGCTGGTCTTGTCTGCCGCGCTGACAATCTTGGAAAACAGGGCCGCTGTAAACGGGTGACTGGTGTCGTTGGCGATGGTCACGAACCGGCCTTTGATGGCGCTCATGGCGCTACTGGTGCGGTCAACAATGCTGGTGACCGCTGAAACCAGCTTGTCACCCACAACATGCGGAATACCCTTGACGAAATCACCCAGAGTGGTTCCGAACGTTTCGGCAAAATAATGTTGCACCGGTTCAAGAGCGCTGCGGAACGTCTGCTGTATGGCCGTCCCGGCAGACTGCATGAGCGGGAGAACGGTCTTGGTGAAAACGTCGCCTATCTTAGGCCCTATGGCCTGGAACACTTTGGTGATACCGGACCCCAAATGTCTCATGGTGTTCACCGCTGTGGCGACCATGGAGGCGATAGGCTCTTGCAGAAAATCAGGGACATGGATAAGCGACAAGTCCTTGATAATGTCGAGCCTGAACTGCCGGAGCTTGTCTTCCGACCGGTCGGTGTCCACATTGATTCTCAACATGTAAGACTTGTCGATAATATCGGACAGGGACTGGGAAACCTTGCTGAAATTGAACTTGAAATGCGAGGCCATGTCGGTTCCTCGCGTGTCAACACCTTTCAGCGCATTCTGCAAATCATCTAACTGCTTAAAGAACGCTTGCGGTATCTGCTGGTAGGAGGCCTTCTTGGTGCTCTTATCCAAGTAAGCAGTCATCGCGCCGATACGGTCCTGAACCTTCTCGGCACCATTGAACATGTTGTCAACCAAGCGCTGGAAATTCTGGTCGGTCTTGGAGAAATCCAGGTTGCTTATGTTCTTTTTGAACGTGTCGAAAGCCGAATCGACTTTCTTCATGGACTTTATCGGCTCACGGAGCGAAAGGGTCCAGTCACCGATACGGGAAACCACTCTGCCTACGGCGCTTACAGCCTCGCCGCTGGCTGTGCCAACCGCTGTGAAAAGCCTGGTGAAACTCTTCTTGACACCGACCAGAGCCTGGCCGATAAAGGGTATCTTACCAAGCATTTTATCCATGCCGCCAAGAATGCCAGAAAAGGCCAAAGTGCCAAAGAACGCGACCATTTTCAGGCCGTTCAACAGTTGCTCGAAACTGATACTGCCGATAAAGTCGATGAAATCGTTGACCTTATCGAAAAGCGGGTCAAGATTCACTTCGGCAAAAGTCTGACTAAGGTGGGGGCCAAACTCATTGACAAGGTTGGTCAGCGCCTTTCCAAGATGGTCGGAAACCTTGTTGAGTTCCGCTGACAGGCCAGCCGCCATATCATCCACATAGCCGCCGGAAACCACTTGCTTAAGAGCGTCACCGATGGTTGTGGACAGTTTGATTGCAGCCCCTGACATGGACAGATTCCATGAATTCAACACCATTTTGGCAGCACGTGAGGCAGTCACCGGCATTCTCATGAATTCGTCGTTAATCTGCTGGGCGTTTTCAAGAACCGCGTCCCGCAAGTCAGCACCGGTAATCTTGGAGTTCTTCCCCATCTCCTTAAGCTGGCCGACACCAACGCCTAAATGCTTAGCAAGCATACGGGCAATCTCGGGCGCATTCTCCATAATCGAATTCAGTTCGTCGCCGTTGACTATGCCCTTGCCGAGAGCCTGGGTTATCTGTCGTGAAGCAGACGCGGCTTCCTCGGTGCTGGCACCGGTCGCTATCATGTTTTTGTTGAGCAGACTGGTGAATTTCAGCGCCGTACTGTAGTTGGGGATGGTTTCCGGGGCAAGCAGAGTCATTCGAGAAGCCTGGTCGGCCAGGTCGCTCATGTTAATGCCAATTTCGGAAGCCGCGTTCTTGGTCTGCCGGAGAGCGTCGTTCCAGTCACCAGTGGAACCTACCGCGTTCTGGACTCGGGCGACGATACCAGCCCACTCATTGCCCATATTGGTGAGCATTCCGCCGACCTTGCCGACAGCACGGCCAAGTACGGCGACACCAGCGGTCGCGGCCCCCAATTTCAGGTATCCGCTGACACCCTGGGGGCCGATAAACCCACTGAAACCGTCAGTAAACAGTTTCCCGCTGGTCTTGCCCGATATGGAGAAGTCGCTGGTCAGCGAGTCAAGGATATTCCTCATGCTCCCCTTGAATGAGGGGGCAGAGGTTTTCCCGAATTTATCGGAGAAAAGGCTGGCGAGGCTGGCGGCTGACGCGGCGAAAATGGACGGCGTGCTTTTTGCCGGTCTTACCGTTGGTTCGAGTACAGAACCTCTCGACTGGCGTACAAGCGCGGCTTGCAAGCCTTCCAAAGACGGTAGGACTTTAATCCAGGCGGTCGCTATAGTCGGCCCAGTCGCCATCTTTCAGCCCTTCTCCTTGACGGTCAATGCCAAGCACTTCGATAAGATGGTCTCTTTCGTCGTCGCTCATATGGTGTTGAGGCTTATCTGACGGGAGTACCGACTTAGGAGGCTTGTCTTTCTTGGCGAATGGGGCGAGCGTCGCCTGCTGGACAATATCCAGGAGGCGGGCTATCGGCCCGTACTGGCCTATGAGTTTCGCCCTTTGTATAAACGTGTACCCGTTGGGCGCCCCGAATTGCGCGCTGAACGTCGCCAGCAATTCAGGAGTCCAGGTATCGACTCTTAGGGCCAGTATGAGCCGGGCAAGGCTCACTCCATATCGAGATTCAATTTTCCCATGACAGCCTTAAGCATGTCCTCGGTCACGCCACGCTTCTTCTCGGTCTTCTGGAGATGGTCACGGAGCTTAGCGTACTGTTCATCATCCAATAAGACTTTGAGCAGACCTTTGATATTGTTCATCTGCTGAACAAGGTCAACGCCGAGTCGTTGTGCTTCCTCAACCGAACCGACAAACAATACATCCGGGTCGTTCATGAAGTCCTGGAGGCGGTCTGCCGCGTCGTCACGAATGGTAAAATCGAACTTTTCGCCATTCACGGTCTTGGCAGAAGTCTTAGCAGTGGTCTTCTTACGGGTTGTAGTCGCCATGGGGTTTATCATCCTTTATCGAGTATCGGGAATGTTATGTAAAGTCCCATGCCGTGAAACCCCGATACGATTCACGGCATGGGAAATATCACTTGGCGCTCTTCTGAGTGCTTGCGCCAGTATTGCTGGTGCCGGAATCGGAGCCTCCGGTCGGCTTGGCAATCTGGATGAAACGCCGCTGAGGCGGGTATCCGGGAATCGAGTAAGCCGTGACCGTGAACCCGTAGCCGAGCAGAGTGGTGGAATTGTGGGTAATGTCGTCAGTCAGAGCAATCTGAGCGTTGGGCATTACATACCGGGCACGCCGACCCTGGGGGAAGTCCTGGGTGGCGGAAAGCACCTCGTCCACAACAATCACATGATGGTCGAGGGTGATGGCCTTTTCGTCCACATGAATCTCACCGTTGGCAGGGTCAAAAGTCACCTGGTCCTTGCCGAACAGGGAAGCGATAACAGTCGTGTTGGTGTACTCCTGGAAAGTACCGGTCCACTGCTTGTTGAAAGTAGGGTCGGCTGTTGCCATCGTGTCGCCGTTAGCGTCGGTGAACGGGTCACCGAGGCTTAAAGCGGCTGGCTCAACAAGCCCATCGGAGGAGATGAAACCGGTCCCCTGGAATGCGTCGTCCAGCTTCTCGACAGCGGTTTCGGGGAGCTTGGTCCCAACGGGAGCAATCCACATCCAACCGGAACGTGCCGCCTCACGAATACCCTTGGCAACACTGACATTATCAGTGTTCTGCATATCAGTGGTCTTATCTGCCATAATTCGCCTCACTCGCTATCTGTAGTGGTCTGGTTTGCCGGAGCAGCGGCCTTATGGTGGGCGATTACACGGAACTTGGAAGAACCACCGATGAAACGCCAGGCAAGCCGAATTTCCTGCCGGAGCAGAACCTGATTGACCTGAGCCAGGTCACCCTTACCGTCAGGGTCGCCGGTATCGAACACATCGACACCACCCAGCGGGTCAGCGGACCAGACAAACCGGTTGTTGAAGTTTCCAAGAACAGCGTCAATGACCAAATCGTCATACCCAGCAACCTGAGAAATAGCGTCGTCAGGGAGAAGACGGGAAAGAGTCACGGGAACGTTGCCGATGGTCACATTTGAAGCAATCAGGGGAAGGCCAGCGGTCAGCGGGTTGGGGGAGCCGATTGTGGTCTGCTCGTTAGCCAGCCAACTCTCGAAATTGCTGGTCATCATGCACTGGACCGCACTCTCGCCGGAGTCGGCAAGCTCTCGAACAGTGGTTGCGAACACTTCGGCACCAGGGGTTTGTCCCGGTGTCTGGCTTGTAGGCTTGTCCCAAATGACCTGCTTAATGTTCTCGGAAGAATCTTCATCCTTGGTATTCAGCAGGAAACCATTCTGCCGGGCGATACGGGAAGCGTTCTTGCTGAACGGATTGACCCCGAAAATACCGGAATAGTCAAGTGCCCGGGAAATATTCGTGTTCACATAATCGCGGAAAAGCTGCTGAGCGTTCTTCTGGTAAGGCTGCTTCAGCAATTGCAGGAATGCGGAAGCCGGGTTGCCTGCCTGGTAGTACATGCCAGTAGGAAGATTATACCCGTTGCCGGTCGCCAGTTCAATGAATCGCTTGGAGAAGCGCATTGAAGACTGGTAGGTTACGGGGTAAATCTCCCGGTTCCAATTGTTCGCTTCGCCGGACTTCTTCTTCTTTTCATCATCGTTGGCGAGAGGATTATCCTCACCGAAAATCTGCATTTCTCCACTGAAATCGAGGAATTGCAGAATATCTCCGGTCATTTCAACATTTCGCTGTTGACCCATGCTGGCAATAGCACCGCCAGAGCGGACGTTATCGGCAATAAAGTTCCGGTCTACGAATGTGCCAGGCTTATAAATAATGGTTGCTAGCGCCATTTTCTGTCCCATCAAGTAAATGTGCTGATATTGATAACCGCAAATAGACGGGGCGGCACCCTCAAAACCTGATTAGAATACGGAACAGGAATAAACCTCGGTTATCAATATAACACATTCCTTGAAAATATGGACTACCACCAGCGTTTTGTCGGCTTAACCCGAGTGGACTCTTTCACCTGGGTAGCCAAATGGTCTGACTTCGCACGATTGCAAGCCTTATGTGCGCCGACCAAATTATCCATCATGTCGCTACCGCCAGCCGCGACCGGTATCACATGGTCAACCGTAAACGACAAGGGAGCGTCCGGCGGCGCGCTAAAATCGATAGGCAAACCACAGTATGCGCATGGAAGCAGATTCGCTTCATACATTCGCCTTAGAACGCGCCGATTCTTTCTGTAAAGCGGGGAAACATACCGGTTCAAACGTAAATCACCGTGGGTTTCTGCTCTTGCGGCACGTTCACCGACCGATACCATGCCGCTTCCGACAACGCCTTCAACCCGGCAATGGACTTTGACTTGTCGATATTAGAGAATTTCCACATTTCGCCGGACTTGACCTTTTGGGCGTTCCGCACTTCGGCCATCAAATCAGGCTGGTTCGTATGTTTGAACTTACCAGACTCAATCATGTCATAGAACCCTTGCTGAGAGGCGAGGAATTCGGAGCCGGACAAGTGGATTACATGCATGTTGTTCGGGAGTATCGCCTCGATGGCTTTGTTCAGACCGCCAGCGTCCAGAATAATGTCGGTTTTCCTGGGCATACTGCCGACTGTCTCTGCCAGCCAGTCCCAGGAGTCGTTTTGTGAGCGTTCGCCAAGAATCTCACCGGTGACATACTCCCATTTCTGAGAATCATTGTCATTGCCATGCGTTTCAGCACTACTCGAGGCTATGCTCAGTGCAAGGCGACCGCATATGGGGTCAAAAACGATGGAGGCGACATTGGTAGCCGGGTCGTTTGGCACATCCTTGACGGCCTTGTTCCACAATTGGAGTGGGATTGCCGGAGGTATCTTGTCCTTCCACCACAGGCCAAGCACCTGAATGCGGAAGTCTCGCTTGCCTTCCTCGCCGCCCTGGTAGGCTTCCGCGACCGCGTTCTCAAAAGCCCGGTCCGAGATAACATCAGGGTAAAGCGGGTTGGTTTTCTTCCACAACCGTTTGTCCTCGATAGGCGCGTTATCATCGTCGGTTCCATAGCGGACCGCGTAAATGTTCGGGTCACTGTCGGCACCGTCAATGATTCGGTTGAAAATGTCACCCTGCGAGTTCGGAAGGAAAGGCGTGCCAAGGTAGATAGTCAGCATGTTCTTCTTGGTCATAAGGGTTTTGCTGACCATGGAGGCATAGTCGGCCCGCAACTCCTGGGCCTCGTCAAAAACGACAATATCGTATGTTCCGCCCAGACCGGCCAGCGAGTTCTTCCTTGACCGGAAGACCACCATTCCTCCGGTGGTCAGGCTGATAAACTGCTTGCTGGTGCCCGAACCATGTTTATCAAGTTCGGCTTTCAATTCTGGATTGTTCCCGATGGTATCGAAAACGTCCTCGTATATTTTTTTCACCGCGTCACTCTCATGCGCGCTGACGAAAATATGGGAATGGTTCACGTACATGGCATAGGTGATAAGCGCTGTCGCCTTCTTGGTCTTTGAATTCTGCCGTGGCGCATTCTCCGCAACGTAACTGTATTTCCAATGACCATGTTCATCCTGCTCAAAAGCGTTGTTGAAGAAATGCACCTGGGATGGGAGAATATGGGCGCCCGGTCCCCAATTGACGTATTCAGCCGCGAATTTGGCGACCGCCGACCGTGGCTTTACCTTCTTCCTCCAATTCGGGTTAAGCACATAGACCAAAAGTATTCTCCTTAAGCGAGGAAGCCCTGATAGTTGCGCAAAGCGTCCGCATTGACTCCCTTCCCAGCCGCGTCTCCAATGGAGGCAATGTCTTGCGGGGTATATGGGAATGTGGACTGCCAGGAAAGTTCGGGAATGCCAGCAGAGTTGAACACCGCCTCAACCTGGGCTTTAAAGGACAGGACACGGGAAACAAACGCCTCACGGTTAGCGACCAAAGATTGTGTGGTTTGGCTTAATGTGCCAAGCTCAGGAAAATCAACCGGTGGGACCTTGGTCTCTCCTACGAATTCGTTGGCCGTGAATTCCAGATACTGGGAGACCTTCCCATTATCCCATTGCGGGAGGGAATCATACTTAGGAACAACCATTCCTGCTTTGGTATCAGTTGCTGGAATTGTCGTCACGTCTTCGGCGCTACGCTCACGTTGCTTCCGCTGCTCAACTTGAACATCCTTTTCAGTTCCGACAATGAAACGTTCAGGGACAATCATGTTTCGCATATAGGCAAGCATGTATCGGTCGAATATCTCGGCACGGTTGGCTATGGCCCTAGCTGCCCCGGTTATCGGATAGTCTGAAAGTTTCAAAGCATAAATTGCGTCAATTTTCCTATGGTCGGAATCGTAACAAAGACCGTCAAACCCGGTATAGGCGATTCTGCTCACCAAGTCCTGCATTGCGCCCGGGTCCTGCATAGTGGCAACATCAACCGGGTCCTGACCGGATATGACGATATGCCGGGTGAACGTCGGCTGTTTCGTCTGAGGGTCAACTCCTTCCGTATCATCAGTAAATTCTCCGCTGCTGTTTTGGACAAATGGCTGTATGGGAATATCCTTAGTTTCCGCTTTACGACCATTGGAGACCATGACGAAATAGACGACATGGCCGAGCATGGCCCGGCGTACTATCGCCTGGAATTGCAGATTACCGGCCTTGGAGAAATTATCGACTCTCATACGGTCGGCGTATGAGTTTGCCGCCCTGGATACCCATGGGCTGTTGTCTCCAGTCCAAATAATGTCATTGTAATCCGTGCTGGCATTTTCCATCGGATTAAGATAATTACCGTCCAACATTCTGAGCCTTCGCTTTCTGTTCATCCCTGAGTTGTTGCAGTGTGGTTTTCTTCTGCTTGGACTTTTCAGTATCTGACGAAATGTTCTTCATGTCATAGTAGCTTTTTGTCAGCATGGACAGACATTGGAGGAGGTTCTTATAGTTTTTCAGAAGATTATCGTATCGGGATAATGCGTCTTGGTACTTCTTTTCGTCATTGGGCTTGGTTTTCATGCATTCTTCCATGCCAGCGTAAACCAGGTCCAACTGCTTATTGACCTCATTGACTCTGGTCTGGAACATACCGGTCATGTCAAGTTTCGCCATTGGTATCCTCCATAGCCCATTTGATATAGATATTACAATCGCATGTGCCGTGTCTTGCCCATACGCCATATGCGTTTGCGTCGTATGGGTCCCAAACTCCGCACCGGTCCAAGCACCAGGGGCAGGTTGAGTCGCCGGTCGCCTCCCGATGGACCTCTTTGACCAGCCCTTGTCCGGCTCCGAAACTGATGGCCTGCTTCATCGGGCCGATGGCGAGGTCTCTACGATACTGGCCCAGATAGTTTTTCATCCTTTCCGGCGTGTCAATGTTCTTGTAGAGAGCCTCGCCTATTTTCTTTCCGAACGAATCAGGGTTTAAATCTTCGATGAAGAAGCCGCCAGCTTTTTCCGCTACCTCATTGCGTGCTTCGGCAAGCACTTGAGCCATGAGTTTACGGTCGTTGTTCTCCCGAGCCTTCCAAGCCAACGCCAATAGGGCTTGCGATACTCCCTGGCCTTGTATTGACGTGGCTATCGGGTAAAGGTCGTTAATGCTGTCGGCTATGGTTCTCATACAAGATAGCCTATCTGCATGATGAACGACACGATATATACGCCGTTTTGCGAATCGTCCACCATGCCGTTCAGGTCAGGCGAGTCCCCTAAGAGGTTCAGTTCCAAATCATCATAGAGCTTGTTGGAAGCGTCAATAATGTCTGCCGCAATATCATTCGCGTCAGGCAGTGATGGAGAAACGACCTCGAATCGTATTTGCAGGGTTTTTCTGAACTGGTCCAATGTGGTTGTGCTTATCCGCTGACCAAGGATATAAGTTTCTTCGCCATCCTTATCGGGCGGCGACTTCAAGACCGGCTTCCCGACTTCTTGTTTGATGATTGAGAAAAGCCTTTTTTCTATCTCCTTGTCGCGGATAATCATTTCAACCCTCGCATTGCTCTTTGAACCGTGGTGGCACGAATGCCCCACTGTTGGCCTTTTACGATGGCTCCGCTTCTCCGAGTTCCATTGAAGGTCGCGGCAACGGTTTTCTTGACGACTATGGGGTACCGGCGTTTCTTTTCCGTCGTGGTCATGTCCATGTCCCTAGCGGTCTCCGAATACACGCGGGCCTGAATCTTTGCCGCTTGTTCCGCGCACATGGCCTGCATGGCCGATGAAGTCAGGAGTTGGTTGGTTCCTTCATTTGGTGCGGCGACCATGACTTTAGCGCCTTTAAGACCTGCCATTTTTTACCTCTCCCGTAAATGTCCACTTGTAGGGCATGAACTTGACCACGTTTTCATCCATGATTCCATCATCAACCCCGGTGACCGTATACTTGTTGCCGTGCCAGATGAATTTATCCCCGACCTTGACGTTGCGTCTCGCCGGATAGGACACATGCACCTTGACTTTCAAATCACTTGACTGGAAAACACCATTGGTCAGGTCATTGGTAGAGGCTCCTCGCTCTACCATGCATTTGACCTTAACATCCGCATGGTCCGGCTTGTCCGGGAAGTATTCATCATCCGGCGCAAAGTGTTGCACCGTAAGTTCTGTGTCGCGTAACCCTATCATATGCAGAACTTCCTGATTGTCTGCAACCCGATACCCATGTTATGCAATTGGTTTGCCGTGAAGAACACGTCCTCCGGGTTGCCGTTCCATGTTCCGGTGAAAGAGTATCCAGCGGCTGACTGGGTGAATGTGGAGAAGGCACTCATGTCTTCCCCATTGTCTCCACTGGCGGCGATTGTGCGTTTCAGGCTGATTGCCACGGACACGGCGACGGTTTCCTTGGCTTGCCGCTTGGTCAGCGGGTCCTCTCCCATCTCCTTGTCAAGGTCCCAGCCTTCGTTGCGGCAGAGCCTTCTCAGCACGTCGCTTGTCGCGTCAATCTTCCGCTTTGCGAATTCAACCATGTCTGCCGGGATACTTGAATGCAGATACACTTCTACATCGTCAATATCGCACAGGCCAATGTTCTCACTGGAGGAAGGTGCCGCCTGCAATGACTCCTTGGATAGGCCCATTGTCGTCTTCCTCCTTCTTCTGCTTGGTTTTTGCTGGCAGGACCCGTAGATGGTTGGACGCGAATCTGTCTAACTGCTTGTTGAACTCCTCAATGTCCTCTTTGGTTGTGGGAATCAGATTCTTTTTGATACCGAATTTTGCCGCTGTCTGCTCGCGCAAAGCGTCAATCTGCCCGGCGGCGATACCTTCCTTCTTGGCGGCTTCTACCTGCTTGGCCAGTTCTTCGTTCTGTTTCTTCAACTGGGCGACTTCATCCTGGGAGTCCTTAATCTTGCGTGCGATGATGGCGTTCATCTGCTCGCCGGTGAAACGCTTGTCGTCGTCCTTCGGCTCCGAGGAGTCGTCTTCGCTCCCAGATTCCGAGTCTTCCTGCTTTGATTCCGAGGAATCGTCTTCCTGCTTCGGTTCCTTGGAATCGTCCTTCTTTTCGACAATGGTTTCGTTTATGCCGATAGGCTCAGGTTCGTTGACTTTTGTCGAGCCTTCGGCCAGTTCTGGACCGTCCTGATTGTCAACTTGTACGGAAATTTCATCATCCTGGATTGAAGCGTTGTTCTCCGTTTTGGGTGGTTGCACCACGATAGGTAGAGTGGTGGCGTGTGTCATGTCGATAGTGTTCGGCTGGGTATCGGCTTTTTTCCTTCTTGGCATTCCTGCTCCTTACAGATTCGTTTGTGGTTGTATTCTATCGCTTGGTGACGTTTGGTTTCATAAGCTCCTCTCTAGCGTCGGCAATGTGATTGATGGCCCGATTGTATTTTTCCATCTTGCCCATTTCGTGCTTGTCCCTGGCGGTATCTCGTTCCTTGATTAAATCATCCATGATTGAATGCAGGTCTCTTAGAATCGCGTCAGAGCTTCTTCTGTAATTTCTCATGTTATTCTCCTAACTGCCTAGTGACCGAGTTCCAGATAGTGGTTAGTTCGCGGTCTTTCAAGCCGGACATGCGACCACGGCTAAACAGGTCCTGCTTAATGCCGTTCGCGTTTTCCGGGTGGTTTGCCAGACGGCCATAGGCCCAGTCATGCAGTACCTGGTTTCTTTGGCCTTCGGGTACTACGCTCATGTCCGGTTCGGCTTCCGACGCGGTTGGGATGGTCAGGTTCGGCTTGCGTCGTTTCCTGGGTTCCTCCATGTACCCGTTGTCCTTCATCCAGTCAATCATGGCCGGGCTGAGGTCGGGCACCTGACTGTTCTCCGGTAAATCGCACAGTTCGTAACTGCCCATGTCGAGAACACTTTGGGCGCCAATGGCATAGCCTTTGTTCTCCAGCCTGGTATCAACCGGAATGCCGTTCGGGTGTGCCATGTTCTTAATCCTGCCCTGCCATTGGTCGGGTATCCGATAGTAGGCATGAACGCCGCCTGACGGGGTTTTGACTAGGAACGTCCGTGGGAAGTCAGCCGTCCCGTACAATCCGACCTGAGTATTGACTCTTGCCCATCCGTCTTCGCTCGCGTCACGGTCCATGTCTACGATGATGAACCCTTGGTCTGGGACGACGGCATAAGCCTGCTCATGGTTGAGGATAATGTCGCGTGCCTGCTGGTCGTCCTGGTTCGGTTTGCTTGAATGCCATTCGTAGGACTTCTTCTGGTTTTCACCGTGGGCGATTGCGGGGGCGAGCTTGCACCTGAACCCGTAGGTTTCCGGGTCGATTGTGCTGGTCTTGGTCACGTTGATAGGGTCTGGCGGGTCGGGAATGTCCGAACCGAATGTCTGTTCCTCTTCCTCGACTTGAGCGTTTGCCATGTCGTTCTCGAATGCTTCCCGGTAGGGTTGGAATCGTTTTTCGTCGTTCACTTCCAGAACCCTGATGGTGGCTCCGAGCTTTTTCACGTATCTTGCTGTTGACCTCAACCCGAGTTTGTTGCGGGACGTGGTGGCGAACCTTTTCCCGTATGGGTTGTCCTTGGAGATGGCGTAACCGTCCCGGCAAATGCAGTCTCTGACCCATTCCTCCGAGTCGGTCATGTCATACTGGCCTCCGATGGTCACATCGTTCCATGGGTTGTCGCCGCATTTGGCCCATGTGTAGCAACTGGCGTACAGGAATGGGATGATTCCATTTGCGTCTATCCAGTTGATGAACGTCTCAAAGTCCTTTGCCGAGCGTCCTTCCTTCATGCGGATGAACACGAATCGTCGGTTGGAGGCTTCGGCTTGCGCGCTGACAAAAGGCTCATTGGTGGCAATCACCAGCGTGGCTTTCGGTTGAAAGGTCATGGCGTTTTCGCCAATTTTCCTCGCCACCACGGCCTCACCGGTTGACAGTCGTTTTATCTGGGTCATGCTGTTCTGGTCCAGAACGTCGGCTTCTTCATCGAACAGCCAGTATTTGCCGATAATCTTTCGGCTTTCCTGCTCTGCCGTAAACCCTTTACCGTCCGCAAACCGTTTCGTATTGAAGGCGCTGGCATACTTGGGGTATTGGCGTGCCATTCTGCCGAGCAGAATGCCTTTGCCATTGCCGCCACCACCATAAAGAACATAGGTAAGGTGCTTGTATGGTTCGAGGAATGGCGTGGCGAACATTCGGGTCAGGTTTTGTGCTGAATGCTCGTCCGCTGTCAGCCAGGTTGTCCACTGGCAGGCGGCGTGAAAAAGCCATTTAACGGTCTCCTTGTCAGTTTTGGCACTCATGTCGCAAAAGATGAAGGCCTTATCATCATCATCATCCAATTGGTAGACTTCAACCCCGTCTTTATCACGGAAGCAGGCGTAGTTGTTGAAGCGCATTCCTCGGTAGACTGGCGGGTTCTTGTCGGCTTCATTGAGAATGAACTGGTTCCAGGCCCTGATTCTTTGACGACCTGACGGTATCCCGTATTCGCCTTCAAGGTTGGCTACTTCATGCCAGGTTCTGAGCTTGCATAGTTTTCCGCTCATGTCAGCGTCACGCCGGTAGAGGGTTTTCTTGTCTGTTGAAAGTCTGAGGTTCCCGCACCGTAGGTCCCATGCAGCACGATAGTAACCTTCTGCATAGTAGGGGTGTCCGTTCGAGTTCACTGGCATGTCCACTATGTTTCCGAACATGTCGATGAACGAATTGGTTTTCTTGAGGTAGATAACAGTCATTCCGTTAATCACGTCGCTAACGTAATTCGGTATGCCGTCGAATACTCTTATTTCCTTCCAGGTTGGAGGGTCCATCTGATAGTTGACCAAGCTATACTTCCGTTCCGGTGTAATCCCATTCAAAGTCCATTATTTGCCCTTGGGGCGTGTAATACAGTTTGTATTTGATGTTTTTGGCGGCGCAATCATACATGGTGACGAAACCTCGGGTGTGTGCCTCGCACCCGTAGTCCATGGTTCCGTTTTCCTGATAGTGGCCGTCTATTTTCGCCTGGCTGTCCATGTGCCATTTGATGTTGGCGGGCAGGTATTTCTCTACGATTACCGAATTCCTGGCGGCATAGGAGGCGTTCTTTGCCTCTTCGGACAGGTACTGGTCGCGGTCGGTGCCGAGCGTAGCGTGTTGGACCATTGCCATAAGGACAAGGATTGTGCTGAGAAGAAGTATTGCTGTCAGGATTATTTTCCTGGTTCGGGTGTGTCGGCTCATGTTTTCCTTGCTCCATTGGTTGCTCCTTGGTTGTTGGTGTGGTTTCATCCTATCATCCTTACTCACGTTTCGCGCGCGCGCGCGTAAGCCTATACATATATGTTTATATTCAATCAATATTAAGTAAGAAAGTAAGAAATACTATATAAGCCTTACTGCCATATGGGTTTTGTGTCTTACTTAACTTCTTACT
>JAAOBB010000057.1_pt1 | contig 31857 bp, 41 predicted proteins | sample 7267541 | NCBI WGS metagenome assembly JAAOBB01 (sample SAMN14345205, study PRJNA599270) | viral metagenome | isolation source: viral-like particles (VLPs) isolated from bee gut | host: Apis mellifera | place: Switzerland:Lausanne | collected 2017-01/2018-02 | reverse complement strand
TGGCGTTCAGTCTTTGCCGTCTTATAGATAAGGTCTTGACGACCGTATTTGTATGAAATTCTGAACCGCTGACCACAATAAAGACAGAATCTAGGAGTGGAATAGGAACAGAACCGGCCTACTGCCTTGTTATACCATTCATCGCTATCACTCAATGTGTCATCATTGGGCGCCCAAATATAGGAATTGCACCGTGGGCATTTGCTGAGTGGGGCATTGTCAATGACCGGTCTTGGATTGACTGAGACAAAACCGAGAATATCGTACAAGTCGAATCGGCTGCTGAGATAGCCGCGGTCCTCAAGCATAAGGTCCATGAGTGGAGTCTTACGAGACTCAAATTCACCTTTAACGGTCTTGAATTCGGTTTCGTTGCTGAATCTTGCGTGCTTGGTCAGCAAATAGCCTAGGCCAGCATAGATAGCAGACACATAGTCTGCATTATCAGGCATGAGCTTTATCGTGATATGTGGGTCTACACTGCTGTCTGCTAATGGTCCCACGAATCTGACCCTATAGGGCATGTCCACATAGGGGTATTGCACCACAACCATGTTCCCGACCTTTCAGAGCTGGCTCCACTGATATATTGCCCAATTGACGGCCTTGATGGCCCATCCGGCTGAATAGCCAAGGGCGATAATGCAAATGAACATGATTACCGCGATGGTGACTAAGGCGACTATCAGCTTAAGCAGCGTTTGCCATAGTGACGGTTCCGGCTGCTTCTCCGGCTGTTGAGGCTGCGGCTGTTCAGGTGGCATGGCCGGGATGAAGTTGAAGTTAGCTTCGGGGTTTTGCATTTTCGGCTTTCCTTTCCTTGGTGTTCGGTGAGAATTCGATGGTAAGCAGTACGCCAGCCTTATCTAGGCTGTCCACGTATGACTTGCTAGCATTGGTAGAACAGATTATCGAATCGTCGGCTATCAGTCCTGAATCGGTCAAAGCGTCATGGGTTGCACGAATCAGCTTATCGATATCCGGTTTTACGTTCGGTTCTACCCGTTTCGATTCCTTGACGCTCTTGGGCCTGACTAGGTAGTAATCCTCGCTGGTGGCGGCAGTATACTGCCGTCCGAATTGTGGGATTACCCCTAATCGTGATACTGCCAGGCTGATAAGGTCACGCCAGGTCTTTTCGCGTTTATTGTCCGGGATTAAACGGCTGACGGTACGCCCTGGCTGTCGTTTCGAGGTGCCGTTTATCACCCGATAGCTGCCCTTGGTCGCTGGCTCCATTCCGAGAGCTTCAATGTATACCGTCACAGATGGTTCATCCGGTGTGCTTATGACTTTGGCGTTCAGTTCCATAATGCCTGACCCCGATACTCGAGCGGGAACTGTTCTTTAGGCATGAGTTCCTTGACTTGCGACCAAGTCAGCTCTCTACTGCCGAATTTTGCGGTTTCCAGGAGCCAATTAGTATTCGGCAGCTTGCACAGAGCCAATCCGTTTCTGGCGATATAAATACCTGGCTTGGTCGGTGGCCGTCTTGACGTGTCACGTAGAGTGTTGAAAAAGTCATCGACATTATTAGCCATATCCACTAATACCCCTAGCAAGCCGTCGCTGTCTTGACTCTCTATAAGCCATGGGTGCTTGTGAGTCGTGATAAGGACAGTGCTTTGGGCCATGTAAGGGTCAGCGCCACCAAGGCGAGTCCAATAGGTAAGTAGGTCTCCGGTCTCCGGGTCCTCGAGATACATAGCTGACACGTCTTTTGACTTGAAAAACTTCGGGTCTTTGACTGCTTGCACCGTGACTTTATCGGTATAGGCATAAGCCATACGAATCTTGTATTTAGTCACCTTAATAGGGTCGTAACCGGTCTGGAGACAGACAGTGGCACCCTCATAGTAGGAGATGTGTAGCCAAAGCTCATACTCTGACACGTCTAATCCTGGCACTGGTAGGTTATATACCTTTTCGCCATGCTTGTTGTATGGCTGATTGAGATTCCCTACTTTCATGCCATTCACCCCGACCTTAAACAACTTGCGGGGCAGATTGTGTACCCAGTTGTAGACTATGTAGCTTCTGTAGGTTATCTTCACAGTGTATTTATTAGCCATAGTGGGGTTCCTTAGTTAGTCGGTTATATCTTCAAATGTTGGTTGGCTTTTGGCAATGATTCCAAGCTCTGAAACAATGTCTTTAACCGAGGACCAAGCACGGTAGTTCAGACCATCCGAATACTTGAAACGCTGGCCGCAATGCAAGCAATAATGTGGTTCAGGATAATCCTGATAGGCTTGGCGTGCCCTTTCCAGCCATATACCCGTATCTTCTGGCAAACGGTTAGCTTGGACCCGTTTGATTGCTTCGGGCCATATCCAAAGCTCACAGCGTGGGCATTCGCTGAATGGTGGCCGGTCCACGACTGGCTTTGGGCTGGCGGTGATGAACCGCATGATATTCCAATCGTCGCCGTCCTTATCCAAGTACCGGTCCCAAAGGCTGATGAATGACACCATGTCAAAATCCGGGTATCGCTCAATATCGTGTTTGAACAGTCGGAACTTTTCCAGGCTTTCGAATCGGCTGGTGGTGCTGGCGAGATACGCCAGTGCTACTCGCATGGAATCAGGCCATGCGGTCTCTGTATCCACAGTGAACGTCACCAATCCGGGGTCTTCTGGCGGGTTTTGGTCGGGTGTCGTCTGGTAGATAACATGCATTTGTCGTCTTACTGTCTTAAGCATGGCGGTTCCTTATCGCGTCTAATGCTTGGTCTTCATCTATGCGGTATTCCCCGGCAAAGTTGAGGGACGGTATGCGCTTGGTCCTACACCAGCGTTGCACCGTCTCTTGGGCGAAACCGTACTTTGCCGCGAACTCATTCGTACTCATAATTTTACTTGACATATCATCACTATAACACATTATGCATGTGTTATGCTGCTGAATCGCAAAGACACGGGATTAGCTATCCGGCGAATCGTCATATACTGTGGATTGAGACATAAAAAAACGACCGGCAAGGGAACCAACCTCACCGGCCGACAGTGCAGACTAAAGCCCGCCAACGACGGTTTTAGTCTATCACGACCGAGCGTTATACGCCACTTAACGCGCTCGCTAAAAGTGTGGCCCCCGCTAACCCCGGGTGGTAGCCGTCAGAGGGTAGGACATCAACAGACCCGATGGGATGGCGGTGGCATAATCGGACAGGCCGACACCGCCCAAAGGCAGTCGTTAAAGCGTGCCGGGAAAGATACCCACGGGGAGAGCACAAGCTCAGCCGCGTTCGAGGATTACAGAGAATGACACCTCGCTAATTGACGACTGCGATGGGGCGCTGGCGACGGAAGTCACCCGACTTATACAGTCTTAGAGATTAGTCACCCTTACGCAAGGGGCTAATCTCTCCCAGCTCCAAAACACTAGCTCCAAAAGTCTCATGGTTCGCATGTCGTCACCACATTAAGCGTCACACTACTGTTGTTCAATCATTACTTTACGTATCTTATGATATGTTTAGCTTGCAAGATATGCAAGTGAGTGTTATACTGATGATAACAGTAGTCAACCTACCCTAGGAGATACAATGCCGGAACAAACCCGTTCAGAAATCTATGATTCATACATCCAGGTGCTTGCAGAGATTGAGCAGTTCACACCAGACGCTCAAGGGTCCACAGGTGCCAGAGGGTACAAGTACTTGAAGTTGAGTACATTATTGGAGAAAATCAAACCGGTCTTTGCCAGACATAATTTGGGGTTCTACCAGAGTGTTGACTTTGAGTTAAGCGCCCCTCAGCCTTGGCGAATATACAATCAGCAAGTCAACACCAAGGGTCGTTATTCCAAGGAACCACCGACCACTATCGAGCAGCCGATTATGATATCCGTGGTCAACACGTATATCTTCAACGCGACCAATTCTGGCGACCAAGTGAATCATCTCCGGGTTGGGTCCTATCCGGTGGTCATGACCGGCGACCCCAAGGCCAACGGGTCGGCAGTCACTTACGCCAGACGGTATAGCCTATTCGCGGCTTTGGGTATCTACCCTGACCCTGATGATGATGGAACAGCAGCGCAAACCCAATACGTGCCACAGCAAGCCCCACAGACGACCTCAGCATGGAAAGAGGAACAGCGAGCGGCACAAGCACAGCCAAACCCACCACAGCAGCAGCCACGACAGCGGAACCAGCCAAGACCTCAACAGCAACCACAAACACAACCTCAGCAGTCTAACCCGGCGCCACCCGTGCAGTCTGACAGCAATACTGGTATCACCGAGGATGAAGCCAAGACGTTATGGCAGCTTTGCAAGAGCGTAGGTGTGGACCTACTTACTACTGCCTCGCAAATCAAGGGCCACAAAGTGACCAAGCTCCGGGAGCTGACCAAAGAGGACGCTCAGCTAGTCCGTGCCAGGATAGACCAAGCGTTAGGTACCCATTATGCGAGCGCATGACCGGTATTGGGCCTTGATACTCATATCACGTCTAGTGGTGTTGACCGCGCTTATCGTAGCGAGCATGGCGGTTGCCATCACGTCACATGGGTATTGGGGCCATGGCGGCATACTGGTACCCACGGTGGCCGTGATTGTGTTGATAGTATCAGCGGGTTGTTGGTCTTGCACAGTAGGCAAACTGGCAGACCATGTATCAAAGGAAAGGTAACACGATGAAGATTATCCAAGTATCACAGACGACAGAACGCGATGAATGGCTGGCTGCCAGGCGTGGTTTGAGCACTGGAACCAAGTCCGGTGATATCGCTTTGGAGCCTTACGCTCAGACCGACGTGGGTCATATCCTCGATATGAAAGCGTCTGCGGAATCATCGGCACAGCGTCAATCTGACCTTGCCGATAAGGCACTGGCACAGGCTGACGCTAAGGCGGCAGAGTCCAAGGAACTCAGCGAGAAGCTCTCCGAATACGATAAAGAACGCAAGGAACTGCAAGGACGCAAGGAAGACGCGGAAAAGCACCTGGAGACGGTCAAAGCTCCGGCGAGCGTATCCAAGTGGCGCAAGGAACTCGAAACTTGCGATAAGCAGATAGCAGCCCTTGATAAGGCCAGCGAGAAAGACGACGCTAAAGGTCTCACCCTTGATGGGAAAGCCAAGGCATACCAGGAGAAAGCGGCAAAATACAAGGCAGAGCAGCAGCGGTATCTTGACAAAGCCAAGGACTATCAGGATAAGGCCGACCAAGCCCGATACGAGAATGAGAGACTCAAGAGCACGGCTGGCTATTGGCAGTTTGTGGCCGAGAACTTTGCGGATAGCCCCTTGGACGAAACCCCGATGGAACGCGGCCACAGGCTCGAGAACGAGAATGCCCGTCTGACTTGCGAAGCCTTGGGTATACCGGATAGCCAAGTTAATTATGACCCTGGTATCTGGCAGTCGGATATAGACCCTCGAATCGCTTGCAGTCCTGACGTGCATGAAAACAGCCTGGAGCCTACTTGGGCCATCGAATGCAAAAGCCTAGGGTCAGCCAACCATCTGATGTACACGGTGCCTATCATTCTGCACAGGATGATACGGGACAGCAGCCACTATCTCGAGAGTATCGTAGACAACGCCAAGACCGTATCCCATCTGCTTTTGCCGGATATCGTCGGCAAGCCCGAAACCAGGGATTATGACTTTGTGCCGGATAAATACAAGACACAGGTCTTGCAGTATTTTGTGGTCAATGAGCACCTGGAGACCCTCTACTTCACGTTCTACGACGACCGCATTTACAACCGTCAGGCTCAGCATGTGTTTTTGACCATCCAGCGAGAAAGCATTGATACCGAGATAGCGCGGCACAGGGACCGTCAGAAGCTGGCTATCAAAGAGATGGACTCGATGATTCAGTGTGTGGGGTTTGCCGCCCTGAAATCTGATAATGATGGGCCTGAATTCTGATGGGCCGGTATGCGAAAGCCGTAAGGGAGCTGACAGAAGCCAGTAACAGCGTGGTCTACTTTGTGGACGACCGGTGCCCCACATGCAACCACCCGGATAAAGATGAACTCAACCACGTCCGTGAACTGTGCAAGTACGCCAGCAATCAAGGGGTCAGAATCAAGGGCATAGTCATGCTCCCCGGCAACACGGCCTATAAGTATCTAACGCAAATGCTCCAGTCGGTCTCTGTCAATCACGAGCTGGTGCTCCCGGCGATGTTCTACCGGGGGTCCTGGTATCAGCGTGCCGAGGACATGCTAGACACGATACAGCACGTCACCCGTCAGGCAGAAGACGACCTAAAGAGGCAAGCTCAACAGGAGATAAACAATGGGAAACAAGCATAAGGGAGCCATCGTGGCTACCGGTCTTATCTGTGGATATGCGGCTACAGTCTTGCAGTCCACGGACGGTCCGGCAAAGCTATGTCTTAATCTACGGCTTAAGCTCATGGATGTATTCGTTTCGGGCAAATTACGCAACCACGACCGGTTAAAGGACACATTGAGCGACCTTGTGGATTGTGGGTGGTGTCTGTCACCCTATCTGACGCTGATTGGCTATCCGCTAGTCAGAAAAGCTCTCCACGAACCTAAACAGGGCTTATCCGAGTCATTGGTTGGATATGCGACTGCTACCGCTCTGACGGCGTTTCTCCGGCATTTTGCAGATACGTATTAACTGCTGATTGTTTCCTTGGGTGGTTGACAACCTTGTTCTCTATGTTATACTGATACTAACAATGAAAGTCACTACCCAAGGAGACACCATGAACACCGCAACTGCAACCAAGCAAGCAACCACCACTATCGAAGTTTGGGCCATCATCACCAAAGAGATGTACGAGTACGGCTACTGCCAGCCCGATGTGTCTTTCGATGAACCCTGGCAAGCCGACCAACCTGGCAACCGGTGCCAGAAGCTCACGGCAGAGGTGCCGGACGACTTCTATCTAGACTATGACCAGAGCAACGGCCATCTGCTGCTCTGGCACAAGAGCCAGGACCGGTATTTTGTATTCCCCCAGATTGACCACGATATGACCACGCTGACCCTTGCCATACCTGACGATGATGGTTGGAACGACGGCCAGCACAACATAATCAAATGCCAGCTTAAGCCAGCAGCCAAGTAACCAAATCAACCAGGGCGGGAGAAACAGCTCCCGCCCACCATCATGAAAGGAACCAATATGAGCGAGAACGCTAAACTTGTACGGATTGTCAGCCCTGGCGAGTTTATGAAGATGAAGCGCCGGGTCTTGGTCTGGACCGTCATCACCAAGGATATGAGGGAGAACGGCTACAAGTCCATCGAACCGCAATTTACCCTACCCACCCATCTAGCCGACGACGATATCTGCCATGTGCAAGCTGTGGAGCTGCCGCTCAGATTCGACTTTGGGGACAGTATCATCCAGGATAGTCTACTGTACGACTATGAGCACGACCAAGCGCCAGTAGGTGTCAACGTCAACCACAATGAAACCATCCTGACTCTGCAAGTCGTCTATGAGGACGGCGGGGAAAGCCATATCGACACATACACCTACAGGCTTACCAGCCCGAATCTCAAATAGAGGGGACATGATGAACACCACGAGGAAGCCGGTTAAACTAATCAGGCTATGGGTGTATATCACCAAAAGCATGAAGCAACGGGGATATGACTATATTGAACCAGACTTTGTAAGGCCCGAATATATCGACCCGGAACAGGAGCACTGCCGCTGCTATCAGGTCAGTCTCCCGGCAAACTACCGCGAGATACTCGCGTCAAATGGACAATGGCGCCTTTGGGACACCGACCACGAGACTATCCCTAGCAAGACTGGATATTATCTGCCTACTTGCTATAACGGTGCCGCCTATGTCATGGCACGAGTCGATAGGAGCGAGCAGCACCTATACCTAATAACCATCACTGATGTGGACAATCAATCATGCTACAAGGCATATCGGTATGACCTTGAGAGAGTGGAAAGGTTCGACTAATGCTCAATCCCGATTACATGCCCAATAGCCTACCGGCTATGTTTGATTATGCCCAATCACAAGACGACGATAAGGTACTGCCGGTGCTTGTGGATATTGCTATCAGCCTACGCTTGCTCTCCGGGGGGTATATGTTTGACGACACCCCAGCACACAGGAGAGTCCGGGAGCTGGCAAGGAAAGGGGAAACCCTGGATACAAGTACTATGCGACCGGCAGAGCGAAAATACTACGAGGCACTACAGAAGTATTATGCGGAAAACCCGCCGACTTGGGAAGAAAGTAAAGCCAGTAAGACTGTTGCCGAATATGACAGAATCTATCACCCTACAAGCCATGAATGAGAGAGATATGGCCCCGGTCATCGAAGTGGTGACAGGGGCCGATTATCATCATCCGGTTGTCGGCGTTATCAGTGATATCAGTCGGATAAGCCGGTTTTTGCCGACCTATCAGCTACGAGTGTACTCTCCAATCGAGGACGGCGGAATCACCCGTTGGCAGACTATTTTCATCGGCCACTATCAGACCATCGATGGGGCAATAGGGTTTATTAGGGCCATGTGCCAGTAGGCGTGTCGGTATCAGACATTCTATGTTGACATTCCCCACTCTGTATGTTACTATGTTAATAACAAACAGTTCTGTGGAACCCCACAGGTCATAATTAAAGAGAGGTAACAATGGCAACATTCATCGAAGATACCGAGAAAGCCATCAAGAACAGTGGACATGCTCCATCCGATATTGAATTCATCGGTGACTACACCAGACATGTCGAATTAGGTAGTTGGGACACGTTCAGGAAAGCAATCACCCACTATGAAGAATCGGACGATGGGTCACAGGACAGTGGCTATAAGGCTTGTCGCGACCTGATAATCGCGTTCCAGGATGGGTCCCTACTATTCAGAGAGGGTTACGCCACTACTGAACAGTGGGACTATCTGCCTAGCAGCAATAGTGCAGTATATGACCCTGATTATCTCCCACCCGAGTCGGCCATCCAGTCCACTTTCGAGTCTGGCTTATCGCTTATCCAGAAAGCCATCAACAACCGCTCAGAGTCTTACATAGAGCAGTTGAAGAGTGACGGCGTATCAGACTGGAATATCCAGCAGTAATAATCAGACAGCAATGGTGACGGGCGCCCAGCTCGCCACCATTGCCTCATATAACCACTAACCACAAGGAATGAAAGGAACCCTATTATGAGCAAGTTTATCGAAGACACCAAAGAGGCTATCCGCAAGAGCGGTCACAGCCCATCGGATATCGAATTCATCGGGGATAGCACACGCCAGGTCAGTCTCCAGACATGGGGTATCTTCTGCTCCGGTATCGAAGTGGCCGAGAAAAAGCGTAAAGACGACTGCACGAAAATCGGTTATGAAGTGTGCAGAGACCTTATTATTGTGTTCACCGATTCCTCGCTGCTCTATAGGACAGGCAAATACAGTAGCGAGAAGTGGGCATACTTGCCAAGCCGCGAAAGCTCCAAGAACATGCCTTATATTCTGGACGCTAAGGAAATCGTAGACCCGGACGTTTGGGGACAGTCCATACTTAATGTACTAGTGCATAACAGAGTAGAACAGTATCGCAAGGAACTTAACAATGACTTGCGAACAATTTAAGCTCCGAACCAGCAACAAAGGCGAGCAGACCATCACCGTCAAGGACGGTGAGAACCCGGTGACGATAGCCAGCCGGGTATCTGCAAGGCTTAAATGCGCTGTCACGCTCATAGACCCCGACGACAACGAGGACATGCTCACCATCGAGGTCATATGACTCACAGATAGGCCCTGGCTGCTTTTAATCGCGGCCAGGGCCTATCAAGAAAGGAACACTCATGACATTACAGAAGACAACCACACCAGCAGACTATAACGCCAATCCACAGCCCAACTGGCGTATCTGCTCACCCTACAAGGTCATCAAGGACGGGGACGATAAGCACCCTATGGCGCTCGCAATACACGCCTATTCAGGGGTCGTGATGGGGGTTGCTGGCCCCGGTCCCATGGTCTATCTGCCGGATGAAGACCTGACGGGCCTGATAGACGTTGGAGCACAGATTAAGATATCCCGTCTCCAGCATGGGCTTACCATGTCATCCCTGGCAAAGGCCCTAGGAACGACGGCACAGGCTATCCGTTATTGGGAATCAGGGATACGGCGACCAAGATACCACAGGGTACAACAGTCCATCGAGAGTGTACTTGGCGTGCATGTGCCTATATCATCTGCCGACCGGGACGTGTGACATGCCCAAGGTCACACCAGAGGACAGGACACGGTGTCTCCATAGGGACGGCTACAAGTGCTGCATTTGTGGCCGACCCTTGGACGGGTGCCCAACAGGCTATTCCATCCATCACAGACACATGCGGTCACACAAGTGGCCCAATCTCAATAGTCCATCGAACCTCATATGCGTCTGCGGGTCAGGAACCACCGGCTGCCATGGCCGGATACACCAGCACCCGGCAGACGCATACACCAACGGCTGGCTTATCCACGCTTGGGACGAATCGCCGGAAACAGTGCCCATGACCACATACCGGGGCGCTGTCCTATTGGACAATAATTGGCATAAACAATTTGTGGAGATGATGAATCATGACTAATGAAACGAGAACTACTGAATCAGAGAACAAAGAACAATGGTATAAGAGCCTTGAAAACCCGGATGGTATCTATGTTACTGTGAAAACCTATAATCCTGATACTGGTGGGTCAACGATAGTATTTGGCCGTCTGAATCAGTATGGCGGTTTGCAACTTGGCAATGACTATATGCAAGTGTTGGACTACAGTACGATAACCGACCAATGGGAACGCCATACTATGGTTGATTCAATCAAATATGTGTGGGATGAACTGACTTATGAGATGATACCAGCTCATAAAATTAAAGTAGGAGACTTTACAATCTGCAACTTCACACTGTGTCCAATTACTGGCACACTCCAGGGACAGAGGACGCGAATCAAGTACCAGATGAACGGTAAGGACATTGTTGAAGATTATGATGGGTATGCCTTACGTAAGAAACCGGGGCCTACAACACCAGGATTGTATAAGGACAAACACGGTGATTACTGTATCCTCAATCCCGAGGATAACTGCTGGTACGAATGCTCACCGTCCTTGAGTAAAGATAAAGCGGAACCAGAGCACGCACCTTATCGGCTGGTATCCAAACTCATTAAGTGACGAAAAAGGACCGGCCCAGTCTATTAAGCTAGCTGTGCCGGTCCTAGTCAATCTACCCAGGATTGATAATCGTCAGTATATCACTGGCTGTTTGGCTTATCCACGACAGTATTGCCCGTGTGGTCTGATACCAGTTTATGGACAGCGGCATAAATGGTCTGAGCGACACCAATCACGCCAAACACAGCAGTGGTAAGCGTGGCAGCGTCCAAGGTAAGCGTCTGGCCGCTAAGGACAGTAGCCAGGGCGACGATTAGGATACTGACCACAGACACCACGATTGACACACCAAGGGCGAATAGCCCACGCCAAGCGTCGGGTATGTACCGTTTAGCGGTCTGTGTGATGATTGAGCTAAATACACCGACTATCGCAGTTGCAATGGTCAGAAACTGTGGGTCTATGTTGTTCATGGTTGCCTCTCTACCTGAGCGTCTGCCCAGGATATATCGTATACGGTGCCTGGATACCGTTTCTGACTGCTGCCGCTTGCCAACCGGTCCCATAGATAGCCCAAAGGCTCTCACCTGACCTGACACGGTGTCCGGTGGCTACTGGAGCGTTCCCGGTCTTAGTGCATACCCGTTCTCCCGGATAAATGCGGTTGGGGTTACCGGACCGGTATCCGGTCAAGTTCTGCCAGTTTGTGCCGAGTCTGGACGCTATGCCGCTGAGGGAATCGCCCCGGGCCACGATGGCACAGGCACCGATGAAGTTGGCGCCACTGTTTGCAACGCCATTAAGACGCTGATTAACAATGGCCTGGACTGCTGCATACCGGCTGCCGAGTAGAGCTTGGCGCTGTGGGATGGTGCCGAATTCGCCACGAATCACACGGTCGGCCAGCTCTGAATCGCTGCCACTGATTGAGGGTGCCACTGGTGTCTGAGGTGTGGTGGGGGCCGCTGCTGTGCCGCCACCACCAGCATATGCTCGCCAGGTGTCCAAGGACCCGTAGACCACGCTGAGGTCCACGTTTCCGTTCCACCCATTGACACGGCCAGAGCTGGTGTACTGCCAGGCCACGGCGAAAGGCCAATGGTACATGCGGGGTTGGGCCGCTGGTGGGTTGAACCCGTAGATAGGCTGATATCCGAGAGTGTAGGCCGCTATCCACAACCCGTAATTTTGTTGAACGACTGGCGCCCAATTGTAGGAATTCTCTGTGGACTGGTTCATGTAGATGATGGGCTTGGTGCCCCACCGGCTTTCAACCCGGTTAAGCCAGGTTTGCGCCCATTGAATGTTTCCCGGCGCTCGCGGTTCCCAGTCGAGGATAGGCACGATACCCTTGCCTACATATCCTCTGGTTTGTGATACAAAATAATCGGCTTCTGCTATTGGGCTATCTGCTGTGTTGGCAAAGTGATAGACACCTGCACCTTTGCCGGACGATAGGGCTTGTTGTATCACCCGGTCACAGTCATGATTGACATAGTAGGTGCCCTCTGTGGCTTTGGCGACGACGATATCAGCCCCGGTGGTGGTCACATTGATACCGGTCTGCCAGCTCGACACGTCCAGGAGATTAGCAGCATTGGCTACCCCGGCACCGGTCAGGGCAAAGATTACGGCCAGTACGCTGATGATGATACGACGAATTAGATTCTTGTGATGGTTGGCCTTGTTCATTGTTATTCCCTCTCTATGTTGACACTGTTAACATTCTACTGTTTCTTTGTTCTGGCCAGTCTGCGGTTGACTTATTATTGTGGTATGACTTCGAGTGACGACCTGATGGCGATGATTAGTGCAAGATTCGATGATACAAACGCCAGGATAGACACGCTCCAACAGTCGCTAGATGGCTTAGAATCAAAGGAACACGCGGCAAGTCAGATACAGTATCTGACCTACCGCATATCCGAAATGGAAAACAATCTCGCTAAACTTAAATCAACTTTGTGGCGAACTGTCAGCGTTGTCAGCACTGTAGTTGCATTTATAGTCACGCTTGTTGCTCCGGTCATCATCAATCACATATTCCCGTTATGAGAATTGTACGTTTTCGGGAATCGGTATAACAAGGGATTGCATAATAATATTGTCATTAGTCCCTAGGTCGTTGGTAAGGACGATATTCCCATTATCAGAATTCCACCGGAATGTTTTGATATAAGGCCCACTATTGGTAAGTACAAACCCTACTGTTCCCAAATCAATGTTCTGTGATGGTTTTGGCCCACTCACATAGAAATAGACAGTGAAATTCTTGACACTAACGTTTGAGTGGAATGAAGATAGGTTAACAAACAATAACCTACGGACATTATCCACGTCAATCGTCGGCGTATAGTTCATCTGAAAACTGTGCGCGTCTTGAGGTTTAAAAACAGCCCGACGAATCTCACCAGTTGGTGTCACCCAGCCCCCATTGCGAGCAGTATATACCTGACCGGTGTTTTTTACGATGGCTTTCTGCCCGTTTGCTGTTTTGATGTTAAGCAGTTGGTCATACGTGTTGACTTGTATAACGGAACCGTTCATTAATCTTGGTGCTACTTCATTAACAACGCCCTGAGTAACCAGAGCAAGGACCAGACCGTTAATATTACTGTCCGGTGTTGTCGATGATATGGCCTTGAGGGTAGCACCTGGCTTATCACCGATACCCACGCCCGGGTCAGTCACCACAATAGCAATTTTCCAGCTTTGCGTTACATTGGGGATGGATACTGATTCTCCGGTCGTGTAATACGTGTAAGGGGACTGTCCGGCAAACGGGTACAGGATACCGCTATGGGCTTTTACGCTCACCCTTAATCCGCTGATAGTGCAGATGGGTGTATCATCCTCATATCTTACGCCTTGTATGCATGTGCTGGCAGACCCTACAGACGTATCAGCGGGAGATAACCACACTGTGTTCGTATGTCGAAAATTGTCTGCTGTATAGGCTGGCTCATTATTTGCGTCAGCCGTAAAAGGGTGAACTATCAGTGTCATGTTTACCTACTTCCTCTCACCGTTAGCACTATCATATACTGGCGTAACCTGGAGAATCGTCCCCTGGATAGTGGCCGAATACCAGCTCCCAGACGGTAACGGTGTGTAATCACCGTTGCTGTTTTGCGCATATCCCCAGTAGTATCTACGGGTCCTAAAATGCACTTTCTTGCCTGGTTCCATCTCTGCGAAATACACGCTGTTGGTAAGGCTCATACCGAGATTCAGAGCGTTGTTCACACCCCACACTGTCCCGAAAAGTTGGCACCCGCCATAATCTCCAGGTACCAGGTCGGGTACCGGGTTCCCCTCATACCATGCGAGTATGAGTATTCCGGTTCTGCACCCTACAGTAAGTGGTATATCATTTACGCCATTGAATGCGTTCATCCCTATAGATATCCACGATTGCACCGATACTGTCGCCTTGCCTGACTTTGGTACCGTCAATGATACCTCTAGGTCCATTTTCGGGTCGTAAGGCACCGGCTGTGACATGTTGTTGGCAGTAGCTGATGTGCCGTCTATGCTCCAAGTCTGATTAGTGCCAGCGATACCATTACCACCAGTCAGATACTGGAGCATTGGGTTTATGGACCCGGCAATGGCTGCGGCACTTTCTGATTGGGTTGTCTTAAGGTCGCGGAACTGTCGTGCTGTCGCGTCAGGGCCGCGTAGAGAGTATTTGATTACCATAATCTCATTCTCCCTCTAGTTCCACTGGCCTAAGCAATGGGGTAAGCTGCCAGGCTTGGCTATAGTCCAGGTCGTATCCGATGATACGTACCTGGCCTCTGCTGTAATCAGGCAAATAATCAGTTGCTGAGCTGAGTCTGTAGCTGACAATATCCCCTAGTTCCCAGTCTTTCCCTGGTTTCGGCGCGTCTTGGAGACTGGTAGTGAACGACAGGGTTTTCGTACCGTCCTGGAGACTCAACAACTCATTCAAAGCGTGCTGGTTGAGCGTGTCCTTACGGGTGATTGATGTACCAGCCTGATACTTGTACTCAATCATGGGCCGCGAGTAATCAGGGTATATCTGCCAGTCTGACAATGGGCTTTCACCACCGTCAGCGGATGATGTGGCTTGTACCGCATTGGCACCATACCCGGTTGAATAGTCTTCCAGGACTGTCAGTTTCGCCATGGATGATTCATCGAAAACAGCTTGCCGACGATACTGGCCGATAACGTCCCTAATTACAAGCACCGGCTGATAATGACCGGCACCGTCTTCCCGCCATGTCCCATACCATTCAGGGCCGTTAATCACACCTGAGAGTTCCTGGAGAGCACTGAGCACAGTCTTGTTCTGTGTTTCGTCATAATCCCTATCACGTATGTATATGCTGCTTCCAACGTCTGGCCGTACATACAGCCGGTGGGCTTCCGTCAGATTCACCAGGCCAGCAGCTATCTGAGTCTGCTGTTTTTGCCGGTAGGAAACCGTCCTCACATATACACTATCCAGATAGTGCTCGATGGTTGACAGGGTGAGCGTGATACCACCACTGGCTAGCTCGCGCTCGCGTTTGACGATGATACCACCCCATAGGACCGTATCACCATCCACAAGCAGTATGGCCGATGTATATGGTCTGGTAACGTCATACCAGTTTCGGGGGATGTTCTCCCATGGGAGCACCGCTTCTGAGGTGGTCATCTGCCCTATCCGGTATTCGAGCTTGGTGCATTGCAGATTCGGCACTTCTGCAACCACGTTTCCGGTTACTAGTTTGACTACAAGCCATTCAGTATCCATTTATAGGTATGCCTCTCTGAAACTGACGGTGAGCATGGCCCCATTACCTGATTCCTTGGCTCCGAACCGGAAAGTATTCTGCCCTGGCTGAGCGTAGAACCACTGTCTGTTAGCGACCACACCATTGATGGGGGGTTCGCCGTTTACTAATATCTCCCTGGTGCCGCTGTCTGCTGTCAGATATGACCCGGCGCCCAATTCGATAACAAATGTGAGGGTACGGCCTGACGGTGAATGTGAAACGGTTGGATTGGTGACAGGCCCATCGATTCTGATGGTTACGGGACTCTGAGCGTTACCACCAGAGGTGAGTGAAACAGCCCCGGATATTATTTTCTCACCGAAAAGCCATTGTGACTTGCTGGTTGGCGATTCAAAGTGATAGCCAGCTTTCGGGAATATCATCCCGCCTGAGCTTTGCGCAAGATGTGTCGAGCCTTGAATAGGGCTGCCGCCTGATAGCAGATAAGGTGACATGGCTTCCAGACCGAAAGAATACTGGAGCATGTTACGACCGGCCCATTTGATAAGCGGGACACCGGCAGACTGTTTCACGGTCGTCTGTCGTTGGATGTTTCCGAGCCTAATCTCCAATAGTTGGTCATCTATCCTGAGCCGACCTTTGAACGCTTCCCACGAGGCTATCAGAATGTCCGGGCACGCTCCCATCAAAAACCCCTGGACGCTGATTGACCGGCCAGCACGGGTAGGAATATTGCTATACATGCCGTCAGTCCACACGAGCTTATCAGTGGACAGGTTAGTACCCACCCCGTCAAAGATACCGGATACGTCCTGGAATGAGGTGTGCCACTCAACCCCATTATCATCAACCCCATTCAGCTTAAACCCATTGAGTTTAAGCTGAATATCTTGGTCGTCCTCGATGAATAATGCCATATCACACCACCTTATACGTATTGAAAGTTGATGATTCGGGCAGCTTCCATACCAGCAGCGAGAGGGTCGTTGGTCTGAATGCTGATAGGAGCGCTGACAGTACGCTTTGTGGTGTAAGTCCTTGGCGCTGACGTTGGAGCGTATCCGCTGGTGACAGGCATGGTAGGTGTCAGCGGCATAGGGGTCTTGATAAGGTCACTGGTTTGGGCCGTCTGGACCAAACCATTCATATTATCTACCATATCCCGTTTAAGGGCTGGCATACCCTTATCGATACCAGTGCTGATACCAGCGGGGACCCACTGGCCTACCATGTCGCTCATGACCTTGGACGGTGAGCCTATCTTCAACACCGACATGGCCCATTGGACGATGTTGTGGCCGAGGTCGCTTATCATGTTCCGAATCCAGCTGAAACCGTTACTGATTCCACGAGCCAGACCGCTGATTATCTGGCTGCCAGTATCGTAGAGCCACTGACCGGCACCAGATACGGCACCTAGCACAGCACCACGGATACCGCTCACAACGCCGGACACACGACCTATACCGTTGGATACGGCACCGACAATGCCATTCCAGATACCGCTGACAAAGCCGCTCACAGCGGACCATATGCCGTTCCACACGCCCTGAATGGTGCCAAGAACGCCGCTGATTACACCGAGCACATTATTTATAGCGCCACCGACTGTACCGCTGATAGCACCCCATATAGAGCTTACGAACCCGCTTATAGCCGACCATATGGAGTCCCATACGCCCTCGATGGTGTCGAGTACGCTGCTTATGACGTTGGCGATACTCTGAATGATAGGCGAGAAGAACGCGACAATCCCGTTCCACACACCTTGAAAGTATCCGCTGATGGTGTTCCACGCACCTTGCCAGTCACCTGATATGAGGTCCATGACGGTCACAACGATGGTCCTCACAAGGTTAATGGCATTGGAGACGACGGCGTACAGGCCGTTCCAAATTGTACTTACGACATTGAGCAACCCGCCCAAAGCGGTGTGTACAAAGCCGGTAGAATTTTGGAACCAACCCTCAAGAACGGCGGTAATCGAGGAAAACACCTTGTTTATGCCATTTAGGAGCTGTTGACCTATCCAGACCGGGATAGCGCCAATCACAGCCACTGAATTCTTGAGTATGTTCTGAACGGTCTTGACCGCGTTGGATACGACCTTGGTCACGGCATTCCAGGCGGTTGAGGCAGCACCTGACAGACCGTCCCATATGCCCTTGAACCAGTCACCTACACCATTCCATGCGTCCTTGACCGCATTGGCGGCATTGGAGAACACCTTGGTGATATTCCCCCAAAGATTCGAGAAGAATGTTGATACGCTGTTCCACGCATTCTGTAGCCAGCCGATGAAGTTGCCCCAAATTTGGCGCCCCTTATCTGTCTGAGTGAAAAAGTACACCAGGCCAGCCGCGAGAGCAGCCACGGCGACTACCACAGTCATTACCGGGTTTGCTGTAAATATCTTGAGGAAACTACCAAGTCCACTACTGGCTTTGCTCATAAGACCGGGAATATCTGTGACAGTTTTTGCAAACTTATTTATAGCACCACCGGCAGAAACCAGCCCATTGACAAAGTTAGCGACCTTGAATGCAGCAAAGGCGCCACCCACGACGGCCACAGCGGTTGATACCAGGTCGCTGTTGTCGGAAACCCACTTGCTGACGTTCTGGATGGTCCTACCGGCCAGGTCCAGTACACCGGCCAGGACTTGTAAGACCCCGCCGAAACCCTTTCCGGCGTTTGCCGCGCTGTCCGAACCTTTGCCGAAACTGAAGAACCCGCCTACTACTTTGCCGATGGACTCAATCATTCCGAAAAGGCTCTTGCCTATACCGGTGACTGCGTTCACGAAGTTCTTGAAACCACTGGTTTGGCTTACTGCCGTGGCGAATTTGGTTATCCAGTCCACAGCCTGGCTCACCAGTTGCATGACCGGCTTAATCGCTGCCGCGATGATATCCAAACCAGTTTTAAACCCGGTTCCTATCGAAGTGATAACGCCGGATATGTTGCTGGCACCTATGCTGTTGATGATATCGGCTAGGCCTTTGACAATGGCGTTCTTCATATTGGCCCATCCGGTCTGAATGCCACCGGTAGCGTCCTTGGCCTGCTGACTGAACGAGGCCATCCCACCGGCCCCATCCTTATCGAGCTTTACGAATGCGTCAGCGAACTGTTGAGTGCTTACCTTGCCGTCTTGCATGGCCTTGTACAGGTCGTTAGTTGAGGCAGAGGTACCGAGTATGCTTTTGGCGACTTGCTGCATTTGCCCGGGCATTGCTTCATTGACCGAGGTCCATGCGTCCATATCGACTTTGCCACTGGAGAGCATTTGCACCAGTTGGTCCATAGCGTTCGATTGGATATCAGCGCTGTTCCCGCCAGCCAATAGAGCGTCGTTAAAGGCAAGTGCCGTGTTGGTCGCGTCGGTCAGTGTTGGGCTTACAGGTGCCAGGCGTTGGGTCACTGAGGCCAGGCCATTCAGGGTTGTAGGCAGACCGGACAGATGGTCAGCCATGCTCTGGATGGACTTAGATGATTCATCAGCCGAATAGCCAAGGTTGGTCATAACCTTGGGAAAGTTATTCAATGTGTCCACACGGCTTACAGCCCCACCGATGGAGTCGGTGACCATGTTGAACGCCTTGGTGACCACGGATTGGGCCACACCAGCCACAGCGCCAAAAGCGGCAGCTATCCTACCGGTGCTTTTCTCGCTCTTGCCAGCCACGTCTTCTACGCTGCTGCCAGCCTGGCCGTTAGACTTGTTCATCGTATTGGCAGCGTTGGCGGTGCTCGATTCCATCTGCGAGTTGGCTTTACCGACAGTTTCGGCACCTTGGGTGTACTGCCTTGTATCTACTGTGGCCGTCAGGGTCAGTACATCGTTGCTCATGTTACTTCCTTAGTTTCTTTTCCTGGCTGCTAAGCCGGGTGGCGGCTTTCTTATCGAGTATTGCCGCCACAGCCACCGAGATATCATCCAAACGTTCCAGTCGTCGGGACCGTTCTATCTTCCTTGCGGCTTCCAGGAGAGCAAGAAACGTCCGGGCTGTCATCCGGTCCTCTGCCGCGTCTTTCAAGGCTTGCCACCCGTAGTAGCGTCCGAATTCAGCCAACAACAATTCCTTATCGTTGTACTGTTTGGGCGTTTGGAGCGAGTCTTTGAATTGCCGCGCCTGGTTCTTCTCACTCTCCGAAAAGTCATCAAAGACATTATGGAGACTGGCCCTATCGGGGAATTCAGGCTGCTGTTGTCTTGCGGATACCATCGTAAGCCATCTCAATAATGGCGCTCATGACCTGACGATAAGCCACATATGCCCCACTATCGAGAGTTTTCTTGGCCCAATCCCGGAACTGCTTGTTGGGTTGCACTAGCGGCATAATCAGGTCATCGATAATCTCATACGCTTTCATCAGTTCCTTGGCCTTGTTCAGTTCAGACTTTGAGGAACCCTGAGCTTTCTGTAGAGCCTGGAGCTTCTGCTGTTCTGCCTGAATGTTCAGGAACACGTCACTGCTGACCGGGGTGACTTCAAAGCGTACTTTCTTTCCCTCTTTGGTGCCGTCGTCAAGGATTAGATATAGTTCCTTATTCTTTGTCGCGGCACGGGTATCGAAGACTGGCGCATTGGTCTGTTCGGCGGTTTCCTCTGTTGACATGGTAGGCGCTTACCTTTCTTTGAGTTTGCTGGCGTGAGTTAGAGTTTCAGGTCAGATAATTAATCACTTGCTGGCCGTTGTAGTCTGAGGTGCCGTGATGGACTTGGTGGTGGTGCCGGTAGATACCGGCTTGTACTGTCCGGTAGTGACATCCCACTTACTCTTTTGCGTCACGTCACCCTCGCCAAAGACCACATAACCCTCTGTGGTCGGCAACGGGGTAATATCCACTTCCAGCACGGTCGGGTCACCTTGGGAGATATCGAACTCACCGCCAGCCTGGATTAGGGCTTGGGGGATACGAACATCCTGGCTGCTGCCGTCGTCACAGACATTGCGGATGATAACAGGTACAGGTTCGGTGGTCTGGCATGAGGACGCGCCAAAATGCACCTGGCCAGTTGCCCCATTGCCGAATTGCGCCGGTGTGGACAAGTTGGGGAATATCTTCATCAGAGTTGCCACGCTGTTGATGATGATATTCACTGACGCTGAGATTTCATCGAATGCGCCGTTGGGTACCGAGATGGTGCCAGCCTGGCTAGACACGTCGGTTGTGGATGGTGTGACGGTAATTGTGCAACCATCATCCTGAACGAGTTCAGGGGGGAATAGTTCATTACCGATGATTACTTCTTTCTTACCGATGAACGGGTAAGATACGCTATCAGCCATGTTATGTCCTTTCAGTCAGCGGGGCGCTATCGCTTACTGTTCGGACAGTCTTATCTTATCTCACTGTTGCGAATTCCCACCTGATAAAGGCTCCAATGGTGGCAGCTCTGTAGGCAGCTTGTATTTGACCTGGAACCGGATAGCCTGAACCCATTTACCCTCTGTGTCCACGGCTTCCAGTGATACGTTGGTTCCACGCTGAATATCCACGTTGGTGAATGTGACGCTGCTGATGGGCTTGGTGGTTAGTTCGCAAGTGCTCGCCCATGGAGTCCGAAACAGGTTAAGCAGTTGCAGCATATACAGGCCTTGTTTCAGTTGGTCGGTGAATCTGGTACTGATAGTGACGTTATCAGTGTACAGGTCACCGGATATTGAATCGGGCAGCGAGTTTACCCACAGACCATTCTTGTTGACGACTGTTCCGGTGCCGAGTACGGGGCTTTCGTTCCAGAAAATATCCGTACCATAGGTGCCGAACCCTTGTTCTTGCAGTGATAAGGCTATTGCCAGTCCTAGCATATGTCTTCCTTACATGAGTTCTTTGAAGTATTGGCTTGCACGGCCAGAGGCTTCATTCACTGAGTTCCTGAGATAGTGGGTCGTCCATGGATGGAGTCGGTTTCTTTCCTCACGGATTACCGCATATGGGACCCTTGAGTTACCGAAAGTAAGCTGGTAGGTCAGTGGGCCGGTACGATTGTATCTGCCGCTGTTGATTAGGGCGCCAGTTTTCACAGGTGCCCGGTGTACGGCCATGTTGTGGATATCGAGGACCATGCGTACCAGCCCTGCATTGAGGTTCTGCCGTGTCCGCTTATCCCATCCGCTATCGAATCGGAACGTGTAATAGGTCATACGGTTGCGCTCCCCCACGGTTGGACTGTCCAAGTCAGGAATGGCAGTCTTCCGAGGTCCATATCATCTCCACGGTCCGCCCCGGTTATCTTAAAATGCTCTCCACGCTTGGTCGTGACCATGTAATCCAACATCAGGTCCGGGTTCTGCGCATATTCATCGGGTATGTCACTGGTTTTCGCATGGATACGGCGTACTTGGCTGCGGTCGTCATAGTCGGTGGCTGTCCCAGCCGAGGTTTGACGTTTGATAATAACATGCACACCGTCTGCAATGACTTTCCCCTTGAGCCCTGGAGCGGACGGGAGCTGCTCCAGTGTTACGGTCTCTACCTGGCGTGGGAAAAGCTCGAAAGGGTCACAGTACGCTGCCAATGGCATGATGATTACCCCCTAGCCGTTCTTCTGAACCGATATAGTATGGCGGCTGCCAATGTGGCGACGGATAGCCAAGCTCCCCGATATGGTATTTGTCTGTGCAAAGGCTCCATTTGTCTACCAGTGGCTGGTTGGTTTCCATTGCCACTGATTCCGGGGTTTGAGCTGACGTGCTGTCTTGTGATACGGATACGTCCTCGATGGACTTGCTTTTTATCCGGTCAGACCCGTCAGCACGGTTCTTGTATGCGTTCATCAGAGCCATCATGACATTCTTGAGTTCTGCCGGTAGTGTGGCGAACCCGTGGTGGCCGCTGACTGTGAGCACTTCTCCGGTGTTGCGTTCATCCGCGAGTTTAAGCGTGCTCCCATACTTGGTTTCATCGCTTGCCTTGAGAGAATCATCCGAAGTGGCCGCTTCAAAGGCCCACATGTCGGCATTGATGGTCTGCCCGTCAGAGGTAGCCACCTTGGACACTGAGGTAAACCAGTCTGGCAATTGTACGGTCAGCCCGTCGCCACCTACTACTGCGGTCACATCAGCATTTGACTCTACGTTTAGCGCATTGCAAGTGAGAGCGTTCAGTTTCGCCAGGGCAACGGGGTAATACTGGCCGATATCATCCGCTGATTCGCCAAATCGTTCTTTCAATTCTTCATCTGTCAGCCATGCCATGTCTTCATACCTTTCCGATATGGGGAGACCCCCCACATATCCATGATACGTGAGGGGTCTAGCGGTAAGCGCCCCGCCAATGCCCACTATACCGTCAGAGGGTCACTGTGCTGGCTGCTGAGGGACTTGGGGTGCCTGAGCGCCCGTGCCCTGAGCAGTCTGAGGGGCCTGAGCAGTCTGAGCCGGTCCGGTGTACCCGAAACTTGCAGACTGGTTCTGAGCGGGAGCGGCCTTGACGACCACGGCAGACTTGACAGTACGAAGACCGCCACCAGCATACAGCTCTTGCATGAACTCATTTTCGTTGGTCCGCAAGGCAAAGTTGGTGAACGCTTCCGGTCCGCTGTCACCGAAAGTATCATACTGAGCGCCAACGTAGATAACACCGAGAGCCTTGGCGCTGTCACGCTCGAACCACCATTCGGGTGTAATCGCCTGAGATACGCCAAGCACAGGCTCGATAGCAGCGCCAATCGGCAGCAGAGTACGGTTCTCATTGTCCTTGGACCAACGGATATCAGCAAGAATCTGCTCCGAAGTAACCAGAGTCTTAGCTCCGGTCGCCTTGATACGGCTAGAGGCACGGCTAAAGGTCTCTGCGAGAGTCTCGCCGGGCTGTTGTACATAGGTCAGGGCGAACAGGTTACCCGGGATGGTACGGTCACCGGCAGCAGCTTCCGTCTGGAGCGAATCATCGTAGATGGAGCGGAACATCGCCATATCAGCCCAGTCTTGGGGCTGAGCGGTCTTATCTGTCGAGTTGATGATAGCGGCACGTTCGATAGTGTTAATCATGCGTGCCGGCATTTCGGACAGAATATACTTGAGCAGAGCACCAGGAGTCTGAGTACGGCGCAAGTCGCCACGGTGCATACGAGTGTACTTGTACACCATGTCGAGGTCAAATGTCCGCTTGCGTAGACTGATAGCTTCCTCTTTCTTGGCAGTGCCATAGTCGGAAACAGCGTAGCCGTGGGCGCGTCCATCATCCCTATCAAGACCAATCTCATTCTCCCCGATGGTGGGGGGAGTGTCCAGACCGGTCTTGTTAAAGCTCTGCCACACGCCGGTCCCCTGAGTGTTGAACACATCATTGATGGTGTCAATCACCGACTTGGGAATCATGTCATCGACAGACTGTTGGTCAATGCCGAAGCTGGCGTGCTCATTGAGTTTCTTGGCCGCATACTCTGCCCACTTGCGCTTCATGTCATGCCCGGGACGCTCCCCATCATCACTCTTGTGGGAGAACAGGAATTCCGCGTAATCGTTAAACGCTTGCTTGCTATCGAGATAGGTCTTGCGCGTGTTCAAAGTCTTGGCGAGGCTCACGTTGTTCCCTTTCACATCGTTATTGGTCGGGGTTCGGATAATGAGCGGCTTGCCGAACGCGCTTCCCTCACCGGTCTTGCCATTGGCCGATTGATTAGGTTCGGGTGGCGCGTCATTGCTAGAGGCAGCCCCCGAATCGTCATCTGTCTTATCGTCGTTTTCCGACACATCTACCACGGCTGCATTGATACTGTCGGCCAGACTCTGGAGAGAGGATTGGATGGTGGTAAGCAGCTTCTGCTTTTCATCATCATCCAGCTTAAACTTATCGACAGTCTTGTTAAGTGCTGTAATGTCGATTACAAACTTCCCTGGCATTGTTCCACCTTTGCTGTATACGCTTTTGAATGCTGCTCGAGGGTCCATACCCTTGAACACCACTGATATTTCATCTAGATTCGCGTCCTTGATTACACCGTCACGGCCAGGGGCAGACTCATAGTCAATGTTAATGCTAAACGAGTTGGTCAGCGCGTTATCCTTAGCGAGCTGTAGTACCAGGTCGCCAGCTTCCACATTGCTGAGCTTGGCCCTTGCCATCATGCCATTGTTATCATCCAGCCACAGCCCGGTGATTCTACCGGCCTGGCATTCGATACTAGGCATATGGTCAATTAGGAGTGGCAGAGCGATATCGTCATCATCCGTCAGGTCGGCCACCAGCTTATGTGAGCCATCCATAAGGGGCGCTCGCAAGGTTGATAGGTCCACTGTCTGCCCGTTGTCCATCATCTGCCCTGAGTTGGCGACAAATGTCAGATTCCGGCCATCGGATTGAATCGATTCCGCCAAAGCCGAGGTTGCGAATGACGATTTGTAAGTCATTTACACCTATCCTTGGTTATTGTTATGTTTAGCGCGTCCTTACAATGGGCTTATGCACTACTTACAGTGTACATCCCATGACGACAATCAGCGTGTGGCTAGTTCTTGCTAGCTCGCCGTCTAATTGTGCCATCTGAGGGGACGTATTTTGCCAGGTCTACGTACTGGTAGTGGTCTAGGGTCTTGCAGTTGGCACACTTTAGGTCAAGACACATGCTGGTTGTGCCGGTGCCGAGGAATCGGCCACATTTGTGACAGTGAATCTCATACGTCATGACTTGACCCCCTTGACCTGATAAGTGAGCACGCACCGGCAGTTGGGGTGACCGTCGCAAGTGTCTTTATCCGCGAAAGTATTCACATAATCCTTGCCATCGATGGTCATTGTGTCGCCAACTTTCATAAACACATCATCGATACCGATAGCTTTGCCGTTCATCTTGGCACAGAATGGGCACGGGTCGGATACTACAGCAGTCCACACCTTGGTTATCTCCACACCAAGGTCGTCAGACATGTTTTTGGCACTGAACAGGGCGCCCAACCTCTGGCTGTTCACCGTTTCGTTCCGGGCAAGCAAAGCGGCCCTATCACCATTCACGAATGCGGCCAGTTCATCAAACAGCCGGTCGCGGTCCCACTGCTCATTATAAGCCTTGGTGAGTATCCGCTGAATGGCGTTGTACCCGTTTCGGGTTGCGTCTTGGGCTACATGGGTCAGGCGTTGCATGTATGCATTCCGATAGCCCATGGGTAGGGTATCCCAATCGTACAGGTTCGCCCACTGTTCATCCGTGGTCTGGCTGACGATATCCTTTATAGCCGGGTCGGTTTTAGCGAGTTCGATTACTGCTTGGCGTAAAGTGACCCCGTTGGTTTTCGCATACCGTAGTATGCGGTCTTCCAAAGCCGCGTATGTGCCATCAACCCATTCAACAGCCACCCGGTCCATATCGTCTTCCTGGCTGAATTTGCCTTGGCGAGCGATATCTACCAGGCTTTGGAGCATGTGTTTTGACAGGTCCAGTACCTTTTCGTAATCGGTTTTTGGCTTATCGTCACTGGTGGGTTCCGAGTCGAGCTGTTTGGCCGATTCTTGCTGTATCTGCTGAGGTGGCTGGCTCATGACGATATTGGTTATCGGCTGCTGGCTCTGCTCTGCCTGGACTGCTGACACTGCTGGCGTGAGTTCAAGACTGGCGTATTCTTCCGGCAAGCCGAGAGCCTTAACAGCGCTCTGCACGCTGGCACCAGCATTAACCAGGTTGATTAGCGTAGATACTTGGGTGGCTTGCGTCTGTGCCTGGACGTTCTCAACATCAGTTTGTGCCGGTAGGTCCAGGTCAAAGTTAATCGCATACCCTAAGCCACCAGTTATCCGGTCAAGTTCAAACTGGAACACATCCCAGACAGTCATCAGGAGCGGTTTGAGCGTGTTCTCAATAAATGAGCGTTCGGCCATCTGAGCATTGTTGTAGGTCTGGCTATCGTCTATGCCACGGACGATATCCGGCACGCCCATGCCGCTAGCCAGACGGTTGTTGACCATGCTATCCAGGCTTTCCAGGTCCAGGCTGTTGTTTGCTTGCTGGAAAGGTACCCAGATTATTTTCCCGTGGTCTTGTGGACGATTGTTCACCGGGTCTACTGGTATATAGTTATAGAGCACCCCGTTAGCTTTGTCAGCGCCACGGAATGATTCTTCCATCTGGTTTTTGGTCTTCTCGAAGTCTGCCGGCGATTGGGCGACAATACCAATCATGCCAGCCGGGACCGCTCCATTATCGAAAAACCCTTGCTCGAAGTCAGCGATACAGTCGTTCAGGTTAGCCCACTTATGGATTGTCATTGCCGGGCTGATACCTCTTGTGGGGTCTTCCGGGTGCTGGCTGTAGCTGAGAGCGATTACTTCATCCCGACTGAATTTCATCGGCTGTTCAATACCATCAATGGTCATTGTTACCTGATGGTACCAATCAGTCCGGCTGCCATTGTACACACGGCTATCGAGGGGCAGAAAAGTGTAGCCGGCGATATTGTCCCTGGTGACTGTGCCGCCGGGAATGGCTTTCGCATTGGGGTTTGGCCGAGTCCACACGAGAATATCTAGGTGGGATTGAGTCAGCATGTTCACGGCCATGAACTTGAGGAACTGTAAACAGGAGTAGGTGTCATTGGGGGCATACAGTGCTGCAATGGCTGGCGGGTCGGGACTAATCCTATTGTTGTCAGGACCTACCGCATAGGGTATGACTGTGCTGAAACGCTGTGCAATGGCGTTACTGTATGGGAAAATATCATCGTAGGAATCGTGCTGGCCGATTCGGCTGCCGCCAATTTGAGTCCAGTTGTAGCCGAGTGGTGTGGGCTGACGGCTTGGGGCAACCCTGGATAGAGACTGACTTGGTGAGAGCTGTTGTGGGATGGTTTGGGTCACTGGTAGTCCAAACGCCCGCTTAATGCTGTCCAAAATGTTAGTCATCGGTTATGCCTCTCTTTTGCCGCTACTGTCATCTTAGCTTGGAGAGGGAATGAAAGACCCCTCACAGAGGGGACACTCTGTGAGGGGTGAACCCCACTAGGCGGTCGGCCCCGACATTGTAAGCCGTCTAACAATTTGGACTGGCTGTGAAGTGCCAGGTCGGGTACCACTGACTATACCACTTCTACATCCCACGAGGGGAGTTTCAGCGGCTGATAGTAGGCGAGTAGCACAGCGTCGGCCAGGTCAGGGCTTCCCAATGCGCGATTCTGTGCTTTGAAGTGGGCTTTGGACTGTACTACCCGCTGGTTGCGTTCATTGATGGACCACTCACGGGTCGTTAGTTCCATGAACAGTTCTGGACGGTGAGGCAAGTCGGGGTTTATAGTCATGGTGTCGGCCTGGCTGGCAAAGTCAAACCATAACTCGCTCGACACGTTCGGATATAGGTCATACCGCTTGGCCCTGGCCCCAAAGTTGATACCGGATACCGGATAACGGTGAGTCTTGAGTGAATCAGTCAGACCACCGCCAACACCGGTGTCATCAACATTGATGGTGGTCGGATGATACCGGTTAGCATATTCCTCTATCTTGGCTGCTGATTCAGTAATGCTGGTGTGCTTCCAGGATATGAGGTCAGCAAGGTGGCGCCCCCGTTTGACTGCTACTGCGGTACGGTCGTTGCCATAGCGTGCCACATCCACACCAAAGCTGACGGCCCCATCAGTGTCGGGTTTGCGTTGGGTGGCACGGTTGAGGGTCTGCCAGCTCATTATCTGGTTGATGGTCTTATCGTATGGTAGGCCCTCCCAAATGTGGTCAAATTCCGGTGTCCCTTTGGCTTCCTCAACTTGGGCCTTGACTTCTGCCGGGAGTATTCCGCAACGCTCCATTACCCGCCAGGTGACATGTCGATGGTAGGTTCGCTTAGCCACTAATGGTGTCGGTTCGCTTACGAATTTACGGGTTATCACATCTTCCGGGGTGAGTGGGTTCCGTGTGAATATGATGGTAGAACCCTCTGCTCTGATGGTGGGTAGGAGTATGTCTAGGCTTTCCTCGCTGATGGTTTGGGCTTCCTCTACCCAGCAGCGTTTAGCTCCCTCATAGCTTTTGAGTGTGGCTTCCACGTTGTTGTGTAGGCCCTTGAAGTTGAACTCTGTACCGTTCACATTGCGGATGGTATCCACTGTGGACTCATATCCGGGAATCTCATACTGCTCAATCACCGATTCCAACAGGCGCTTAACACTGTCCTTGATGGAATTCTGATACTCACGGGCGCATAGTATGAGCGTCGGGTACATGGCACCCTCTAAGGCAAGGGCACGAGCCACCGTGGTTGACTTGGCGCTAGACCGGCCACCACTAAAGTCATAGTACCGGTAATCGGGATGATTAGGGTCCTTAAGGAAAAAGAACAATGGCCGGAATTCTTCCGGTATCGTCATGCTAAGCTCTGCCATGGCTACTTGAAGTTCACAGTAATATGGGGCGGTTCAACCTGGCTAACATTAGCGTCTATGGTCTGACGCGGCTTACCCTCTGTCCGGTCAACCAGGTCCTGATAGTTTTTGAACCCGAATTCAGTCTCTTTCCTGGCTCTTAACACAGCTTGTAGGGCCAGGTATTCAGCTTGGGTGAGATTATCCGAATCAGCAGCCACCTTATCCAATTCGGGTTTGGTCATGGCCTTAAACCGGTTGAGATTGAACGTGACTGAGGCACGGCCAGACCAACGCCCATCAGAACGGTTCTCCGGGTGTTCAGCAAACCCGCCCTTGCCTTGGGGGTTGGCCGTGTTGCCGGGTAGGAGTCGCCCTTGAGCGTCACGCTGTGGCTTCTGTGAGCTTGTATCGTTCACCATGGCTGGCTCCCTCCCGGCTTGCTTGGTTTGTGGCTTGTATGGGCCGTTATTACTGATTGTATGTGTATGGTTCCACAGTGCCAACTGTGAGTTGTTTGGGTTTGAATTGGGCGGTCACGGTGAACATGTGTTCTTCTGGAATTTCCATCGTGCCGGATTGGGTTTCGACTCTATTAATGTGGGTGTCGATACTTGTTTCGGTTCTTTCTACGTATCGGTTTAAGTTGATTGCGTCTGCGGCAACGCCGACTGGTTTGGGTCTGACGATGGTTAAACCGTTTGCGAGGACTGCTGTAATTGTGTTGCGGGCTTTGTTTAGTCCCCAGATTGCGTCCATGTCTGCGTCGTTTTGCCAGGATAGGTTTCCTATGATTGTATCGACTGCGAATCTGACTTCTACTGTTGGTTTGCAGTCGTCTATCGTGTAATGCCCGTCTTGCTTGTTCAGTTTGGGTTGGACTAAATCGAGATTCACGCTTTCGGCTATGTTGCCTATGTATGGTGTGAGGTCAATCGTTTCCGGTTGGTCGTATTTGCCTTTAGGTTCGATGGTGAGCTTGTTGAGGCTTATTGTCATGTTGAATGGGTAGCTCATGGTGTTCCTTTCGTTGTCAGTTGCCTAGTAGCATTATCAGTGAGTTTAGGTTTTCCGGTTGTTGGTTGTCTTCCAGGTAGAATATGCCTCTGTTGGCGAGTAGCAAACCTAGCATGCAGTCACCTAGCCATATCTAGATTGGTTTTGTTGCCGAATACGGTCAGCTTGTATGGCTTAAACGTAACGCTAATCAGGAACATGTGTTTTGCTCTGACGAATATATCTCTTTCGCCTACATTGATTGTCTGAGGATTAAGCGTTAAGTCCACTCTGTGAACGAATGGGCTTAAGTCGATTGTTTTGCTTCCTGGCCCGTCTATTACGAGTCCTGGTTTGAGATGTGCCGCAACCACGTTCTCCGGCTTGGTAATGCTGCCGTCTATATACGTCACCATGTCTGCAACCAGATTAACCCTTATAGTTGGTTGGTCAATCCTCACTGTGTCAGGTGTGTAGTTAATGTGCTTGCTGTCGTCAATTAGCCAGCCTATCCCATTTGTTCTCATATATGGGTTGAGAATGATTGGGTCGGAATCATCACTAGGGTAGATTGATAGTTCCCCTTTGTCGGATATCATCTCGAATGCTTTGCTCATTGGAGTTCTTTCACTTGACTAATTCGTTTCTTCTGCCGATTACGGTTAGCTTTTGGGGCCTGAAAGTGACCATTAGGATGAACATGTGCTCTGATTCGATGAACATGTCTCTGTTGCCGATGGAGAGCGTCCGCTTGTTAAGCCCAAGCTCTATGTTTTCCGTCTGAACGTATGGGGCCAGATTGATGTAGTCGTCACCGCCTGGCCCCTCGATGGAGAGACCATGTTTCAGGTCGGCTAAAAGGCCACCAGGTGAGATAGTGTACCCAAAATGGTCGTTCTTCCATACGAGCATGTCCACGGCGAGCCTGACTCTGAGCGATGGGTTGGCTATCTCTGCTGAGTCTTCCAGATAGTCAATCTTTACGCTGTTGTCGATGGTCCATTTTGTGTCATTGACGTGTGCCATGTATGGGGTCAGGTCAAGTCTTGGCCCGTTGTCGCTGTCGTAATCCTCTTTGTCGAGGATGGTTAGTTTCCCTTGGCTTGCGACCATATCGTAGTGATTCATGGGTTTCCTATCTATGATTGGGATTGCAAAATCGGCTTCTGCCGTATAAGTATCGGCCATGTCAAGTTCAGGTGTTGGCTTTGGCTCTATCCGTATCTGCATGGGGTCGGTGATGGTGCCGACTGCCTGGTAGCCTTTGCCGACCATCATGGTCTGTCTGATGTGCTTAGCCACGTTTCGTCCCATTCGAGAAGTACTGGATAAGGCTGAATATCAGACAGATACCGCATAGGATTGCGGCACCGAGGATAAACCATGCGTTCTTCATGTTGATGGTGTCTGGACTGTTCAGGTAGAAGTACAGAAAGGCATTCGGCCAGGCGACTATGTTACAGATAATGACTGTTACGAGACCGCTGGAATTGCGCTTATTCATGGTTAATTTTCCCCTTATTGATAACCCACCATAGGATTAGACAAACGGCATTTACCAGTATCAGGACTGCATGGAAACCTACCGTTTTCCCATTGAGACAATGCTCATATACATAGAAGTAACCTATAGCATTCAGCCACACGATGGCATTGCTGCCAAGAATGGTAATCAGACTTGCATATTTGATAAATTCATCCATTATCGGGCCTTTAGTTTCGGGATAGTGATG
>JAAOBB010000053.1_pt1 | contig 32282 bp, 50 predicted proteins | sample 7267541 | NCBI WGS metagenome assembly JAAOBB01 (sample SAMN14345205, study PRJNA599270) | viral metagenome | isolation source: viral-like particles (VLPs) isolated from bee gut | host: Apis mellifera | place: Switzerland:Lausanne | collected 2017-01/2018-02 | reverse complement strand
GCCGTTTACACGGCCAGTACTCGTATACTGCCATGCGACGGCAAAAGGCCAGTGCCTGAGCACCGGCTGAGCGTGATTCGGCGGATGGAACCCGTAGATCGGCTGATACCCGAGCGTGTATGCAGCGATCCAAAGACCGTAATTCTGCCTCACCACGGGCGACCAATCGTAGGAATTTTCAACGTTTTGGCTCATGTAGATGATGGGTTTGGTGCCCCACTGGGACTCGACGCGGTTAAGCCATGTCTGCGCCCACCAGATGGCGCCGGGTGCGCGAGGCTCCCAGTCAAGGATGGGCACGACACCCTTACCTACGTAGCCTCGAGTCTGGGCCACGAAATAGTCAGCCTCAGCAGTAGGACTATTAGCGGTGTTGGCGAAATGGTACACGCCAGCGCCCTTACCGCTGCTGAGTGACTGCTGCACGACCCTATCACAGTCGGGGTTAACGTAGTTGGTGCTCTCTGTGGCCTTGGCTACCACCACGTCAGCACCGGTGGTCGTGACATTGATACCGGTCTGCCAGCTCGACACGTCGAGCATACTGGCCGCGTCTGCCACACCCGCACCCGTTAGGGCAAAGATGATGGCGATGATACCGATGATGACCTTGTAGGGCCAACGTCGGCGTTGTTCAGCTCTCATAACTTACCTCTCTCACTATATGGACACCCTCTAGTCTACTAGATGACCAAACAGCACCCTATGATGAGGGGTATGAGTGACGACGACCGGATAAATGATCTGATGGAAATGATGGGCGCTAGATTCGATGACACCAACGCACGAATAGACTCTCTCCAACAGACTTTAGACGGGTTAGAGTCCAAAGAGCACGCCAGCAGTGAGATAAATCATATCGAATACCGGATACAGTCCATTGAGAACACTATCGAACAGAATCGGAAATCGATGAGACGCACAGTCAGTGCTCTATCCGGTTTTGTCGCCTTTCTTGTGACCACGATACTGACTATCATACAAATTTGGCCCTTATGATCTTATCGGCCCCATGCCAAGCACATATGCCCCAGTCATATCGACGACCTGACCGACTCCCATGGGGGTATAGCTTTTAGATACATCTCGGCCGAATTTAACACTGCCAGCATTATCAAACATCAAATACAGACCGAAACGATTATCCAAATAGGCCCATATCGCCTGTGATGGGCGCATATCTACTGGTATGGCATTAGCAGCAAGAGTGTTACCGTTATCACCATTCCAGACCGAATCGCGGCGCTGCATATCTAAGCTCCATGCCACAACATCCCCATGTTTGACCATACGTAGATCGTTCGAGTGCCACCATTGAGTTGCCATTCCCGGTATCGTGATGAGCTTGTATGTGCAGACCCACGACCCATTGCGATACTCGTATTCGCTGGTGCTGTTGCGTATTTTTGCCTTTTGCCCATTCACGGCAGTCATGCCATTAAGTGTGGATAGATCATTGACAATGAGCGTGGGGTTGATGAGCAGTCTTGGTGCCACGTCGTCGGCTATTCCATCATGCACCACTGCCAATACCATACCGTAAATGTCACTGTCGGGTGTGGATGACAGATATGTGTCCAAACGCACTTGTGGGCTGCTGCCGTGTCCCTCTGATGGATCATCGATGAGCACGGCAATTTTCCACGATTGTGTAGTGTTGGGCAGCGTCACCGGCATATCGCTCGAATAGTAGGTGTATGGGCCAGCAGCCGGATACGGGTTAATAACACCGATATGGGTCTTGATGGTCGCTGTACGCCCTGATACGGTGCATATGGGTTGGTCTGAGGTCAGTTTTACACCCTCGATGACCGTGTTGATGGGGCCTGACCCGTCTGATGGCGCCAAAAACGTGTTGAGCATGTTACGCACGTCTCGGGCCGAATACTTGGGGGTGCCGTCACTGCCCTCTGTCATGGGGTGTGCAATCATCGACATAAGAATCTCTCCTCTACTAGGACGGCAGTACAGTACCAGTGTACATAGGTATCACCTGTAAAACAGCAGACTGCATTAAGCCTGAGTACCATGATCCGTTTGGCATGGCTGTTACCGATCCGTCAGCATTCTCGGTAGTGGCGAGGTAAAAGCGTCTGGTGCGCACATGCAGAGTATCACTGTCCCGTCGCCACGCAAACTGCTGAGCGGACGTGTTGAACCCCATCTCGTTGGTGCCATTGGCCGACCAAAAGCGCAAATAGGCGTTGCCGCCACCAAAAATGCCTTGCGGTAGGCCGGGATCATCCTCTGTACCATCATATGTGTAGGGCATCATGCCCATCCGGGCTGCAATGCTGATAGGCTGCTGTCCATCCACATAGGCGTTTACCGCAAGGGAAATCCACGCTGAGAGGGTGATGACAAACCGGCCACTGGCGGGCACTGGCACGATTAAATCCATGTCGTAATTCGGATCAAACGGCAGCACCACTGTTTGCGAGTTGGGCGTATTGACGCGCCCTTTGACTTCCCATATAGTCTTGCTTTGCGCGTACCCGGCGCCACCGCTCAAATAGGCCAATCCTTTGGTCATGGCGTTGGACATGCCTGATAAGTCCTCACGCTGGTGGCGTTGGGTGTCCCTCATCTGCCGTGCCGTGGCCGATGGGTCGTTCAGAGACCAATTGAATTTGCCAGCCACTATCGTGTCGCCCCCTCTACTGGCCGCAAGACCAAACTGAGTATCCACGCATTCTGAAAATCAAGATCGTATCCGATGACACGCATTTTGCCGGTCTGATAGTCTGGGTACTGGCCTATATCATCGGACACGTCATAGCCGACTATATCACCCACCGACCAATCCACACCGAGTCTTGGTGCCTCGAGCAGTGCAGCCGTAAAGCTGATTGTGGTGGTGCCATAGCGTAGCTCTAGCAGCTTGCTGCGTGCATGGTCATTGAGCACGTCCACATTGATGATACTCGAGCTAGGCGAGTACTTGTACTCGACAAATGGCCGCCCATTGTCAGACGTGTCATAGTACCAGTAGCTCTCTGGCCGTGCCGTCCCATCTGCCGTGCTCGTGGCTTTGACCCTGTTGGCGCCATAACCTGTGCTGTAGTCCTCGAGGACTTGAAAATCAGCCATGATACTAGCGTCAAAAGTCGTGACCTGCTCGGATGATCCGATATGGTCGGCTATGCTGATGACCGGATGATAGGTCATGCCATCATCAGCCAGTCTCCATGACGTATAAAATTCAGGGCCACCGATGACGTTGCTCAGCTCCTGTAGCGCACTAAGCACGGTCTTATCCTGATCCGCTGTATAAGTCCTGTCTCTGAGTGTGGGACTGTCGGCCATCTCCACAAGCAGCCCGAAACGGTGATTGTCGGTCATGTGGGCGAGACCGGCTGCTATGGCTGTTTGTGAGGTCTGCTTATATGTCTTATCGGTGATGTACACGCTGTCGAGATAATGCTCAATGCTGGTGAGTGTTAGCTGTATGCTCTTGCCTCGGATGACCCGAGTCCTCTTGATGATGATACCGCCCCACTGGGGGATATGGTCTCGTACCAGTATGAGAGCAATCTTATACGGGGTCGTCAGCTCGAGCCAGTTATCCGGGGCTTTATCGTAGGGGAGCTGTGCCTCGGTGCTGGTGATGTCCTCCATGCGCACACTGAGTGTCGAGGCTTGTAGGTCGGGCAGCTCACCGATGACCTGACCGGATACGATCTCTACCGCCAGCCACTGAATTACCGAGTCGTCCCAGACCTGTGACCTATAGTCCTGATCCATCATATGTAAGCCGCCCTAAACGATACGGTGAGCTTGGCCTGCTGGTTTGGCTCTTTTGCGCTGAATGCCCAACGATTGGTGCCCGGATAGGCGTAAGACCACTCACGTCTGAGCACATGTCCTCTCAGAGGGTCGGCACCATTAAGCAGTATCTGCTTACGCTCACCGTCAAAGAGCACATAGGTGCCGCTACCGAGCGTCAGGTCTAAAGCCATGACACGACCGGATGGCTCGTGAGTGATGACCGGATTGATGACCGGCCCATCCACACGCATGGTGACTGGTGCCGGTGCCCCACCACTGCTTAGCAGTGTGATAACCCCGGATACTTGGGTTTCGCCAAAATACCAGTCGGTATCGCTCTTATCTTTTTTGCGGCCATACCCGTAGCCGGTCGCCGGGTAGACAAAACCGCCTGTCGTATAGGGTAGGCCGGTAGACCCTGTGGTGGGGTCGCCACCAGCGTACAGATAGCTCGAGAGTGAGATGAGCGAGATAGACCATTTAAGCACGGTCAGCCCATTCCATCTGATAAGCGGGGCACTCGTGGACTGTTTGACTGTCAATTGGCGGTTAATACTACCGAGTTGCACAGTCAAAAGCTGATCGTCAAGTGCAAACGTGGCTTTGAAACGCTCCCATGCCTTAATCAGGTCTTCTGGGCAAGCACCGTAGATAAGCCCCTCGATGGTGATGGTGCGCCCATCCCGAGTCGGGATGTTGCTGTAAAGGCCGTCAGTCCACGCCTTGCTGGCAGTCTCCAAGGTTGAGCCAACACCGTCAAAGAGGCCGCTGATCTGCTGAAAGGTCGTATGCCATGACACACCATAACTGTCAGTCCCATAGAGGGGGAAACCATTAAGGGTGAGTATCACGTCCTTTGGGTCGAGCTGGGATGTGTCCCGTGTCTCCATAAGCGTATCGGTCATAATCCCAGCTTACACGTAGTGCATGTTGATAACCCGGGCTGCCTCGAGGGCTGCGGCCTCTGGGTTGGCTGCCTGTATGGTGATGGGTGCCGACACAGTGCGGCTTACTGACGGCTGGGGGGCAGTATACGACGGTGGCGCCGATGGGATACTCACTCTCGGGGCTACTGTAGTGGTGGCCTGATCGACGATATGCCCCATATCGTATGGTGTGGGCACGATACTGTAGAGCTGCCGGGTGAGATCATCCCTGAGCTTGGGCATACCCTTATCGATACCAGTGCCGATACCAGCGGGTATCCACTGACCTACCTGACTATCCATGATCTTGGACGGTGAGCCTATCTTCAACACCGACTTGGCCCAGCCTACTATGTTGCTGCCCATGTTGCTGATAAGGTTCCTGATCCACCCGAACCCGGCGCTGATACCACGGCCCAGACCATTGATGATCTGGCTACCGGTATCGTAGAGCCACTGGCCCGCACCGGATACAGCACCAAGTACAGCACCACGGATACCACTCACCACACCGGATACGCGACTGATACCACCTGAGACGGCACTGACTATGCCATTCCAAATGCTACCCACGAAACCGCTCACAGCCGACCAAACACTAGTCCACACGCCTTGAATGGCGCCCAATGTCGATGAGATGGCCCCACTCACGGCACCAATGGCCCCGCTGACCGTGGATGAGATGGCCGACCATATCGGGCCGATAAAGCCACTGACCGCCGACCATATCGAGTCCCATACGCTCTCGATGGCACCAAGTGCAGAGCTGATGGCCCCCTCGATTGTGGCGAGGATAGGCGACACAAACGCTACTATCCCGTTCCAAATGCCGGTAAAGAATGATGAGACCGTTGTCCATACAGTCGTCCAAATGTTCGATACCGTCGTCCACGCTGTGCTGAATATCATCGTAAAGTTGCTGACGATGTTTTCAAACCCAGTAACAATACCGTTCCATACCCCAGTGAAGAATGAGGATATGGTCGTCCATGCGCCTTGCCAGTCACCCTGTAGCAAGTCCATTACCGCTACGACGATGGTACGGATGAGACCTGTGGCCGTGCTGATGATCGTGTCAATGGTTTTCCAGACTGACGTGACTATGTTGATGATGACCCCAAGGCCACTATGCACAATCCCGCCAGTGTTATCAAAGAGGCCACCAAGCCATCCGACTATCGAGCTAAAGATCGTATCAAGGCCCTTTTGTAGCTGTTGGCCGATCCAAACTGGCACAGCTCCCACTACGGCTACGACTTTTGAGCCAATCCCGCCGATGGTCTTTAGGATGTTGCCGACAAAGCCGCTCACAGCAGACCACGCGGTTTTAGCGCTATTGACTATCCCATCCCAGAGACCGCCGAAAAAGTCACCTATGCCTGACCATGCGTTTTGCACCCCATCGGCTGCCGTCTTGACACCACCGGTGATACCGTCCCAAAGCCCCGAGAAGAACCCGGTAATGCCAGACCATGCGTTTTTGACCCCATCCACGGCAGCGGAAAAGCCCTGAGTGATCCCATCCCACACATGACCAAGCCAGCCAACAACCGAGTCCCACGCACCCTTGAACCAGTCGATAAACGCGGCCCAGACCTTACGACCGGTCTCAGTCTGTGTGAAGAAATAGGTCAGTGCGCCTACCACTGCACCAATCGCAATGATGATGACCGTGAACGGGTTAACGCTCATCACGGCGTTAAATACCGCCTGTGCGAGTGTGGCAGCCTTTTGCGCGTCTTTGAAAGCGTTAAATGCCTTGATAACCCCTTGGATGGTGGCTGTAATCTTCATGGCCGCCCCGAGAGCGACGAAAGCACCGGCGAGAGCTGCTACAGAGCCTTGCACAGCCGGAATCTTGGCAAGAGACCCGGTGAACCGCACAATACTGCCGATAATCGGGGCCACAGTCTTGGCGACCTGCTCGAAACCGCTGCCAATCCCGGCTATGGCGCCACTGATGTTGCTGGCCCCGATGTCTTGAATAATGTCGGCCAACCCACGATTGATCGCGTTCTTGGCATTAGCGACACCGGTCTTGATACCGCCCGTGGCTGCGAACGCCTGATCGCGGAAACTCTTGAAATGCCCCCCGCCTTGCTTATCAAGGGCCACCACCGCGTCATTGAACTGCTTAAAACTGACTTTGCCGGACTTCATGGCGTTGTACAAGTCCATTTGGTTGGCCTTGTTACCCAGTAGAGACTTTGAAAGCTGATCCATCTGGCCGGGCATGGCATTGACGACCGACCGCCAAGCCATCATGTCCACTTTGCCGACCGAGAGCATTTGGCTGTACTGCTCCATAGCGTCAGATTGCATGGTGGTGCTCTTGCCACCGGCGAGCAAAGCGTCGTTAAATGCAAGGCTGATGTCTGTGGCCTCGCTCAGGCTGCCGGTCAGTGGGGCTATCTTCTGCACCATTCCGGTCATTTGGTCGAGCGATGTGGGCAAGCCTTGCAGCCGGTCACTCATGCGCTGCACCTGATTGCTAGCGTCAGTGGCCGAGTAGCCGAGCGAGGACATTATTTTGGGGAAATTGTTGAGCGTATCGACACGATCCACGGCAGCGCCGATGGAATTCTTAACCATATCGAAAGCCCGGGATACGACATTTTGGGCCACGCCGGATACGACACCCCAAATGGCCGCTATCCTAGTGCCGCTAGATTCGGTTTTACCGGCCATATCATCGGCTGACGCGCCAGCCCCACCGTGGGCCTTGTTCATGGCGTTGGTCGCGGCTGCTGTGGATGAGGCTATCCTACTGTTGGTGCTGGTGATATTGGCTGCGCCTGAATCATAGCCGCGAGTGTCTATGGTAGCGTCTACTCGTATCTCACCGGCGTTTGCCATGATGTCATACCCTCTTGTTCAAAGCCTCTAGATGTTCCTTGTATTTGCGTGCTGCATTTTTCCCACCTACAGCACCAGCTACGGCGATATTGATATCCTCTGAAAGCTCTATCCGATGTTGCAATCGCACAGACCGGGCTGCTGCCAGCAGACCTGGTATGCTCTCAAATGCTATCTGGCCTTGCTGGGCCATGACCACGGCACCCCACCCGTACTCACAGCCCAGCTCACCAAGCAGCCGCTCGCTTGGTGTGTAGATGTCTGATTCTTTCTGATAGGCGAGCGATTCCTTGTAGGCGTGGACTTTGACTAGCTCATCCTCGGTCAGATCATCTATGACACGATGGTACTGTCCCATGAGGCCTCTAGATGTGCGGCATGGCTAGCGCGGTGATCTGATCCATGATGAGGGAGACGGTAAAATCAGCGTGCTGGGCTTTAAGTCTACGCAACTGGGCGCGGAACACGTCATTTGGGACGACAGAGGCAATGCAAGCCTCTTCAATCGTGGCCTGTAGTTCGTTGCGCATTTTGGCTGGCACCTCGCCGTTCTTTGAGGTGATGGCCTGTGCCTTTTGCTTAGCGTCCACGATCTTCAAGTACACGTCTGACCCGATGGGTTTCAGGTCAAATACCAGCCGCTTGGTTTTGTCCTTGGCCTTATCATCATCCACAAGCATGACGAAATGCTTAATCTTGCCTGCACCTCGGGTGTCGATGGTCAGGTCTGGCTCGGTCTGTGGTTTTGCAGTGGTCATAGCGGGTGCTCTCCTATTACTTGGTAGTGTTGTTGCCGGTGATTGGGCTGTTTGCCAGTGCCTTGGATACGGCCTGAGCTGTATCGAGCTTTACATACTTCATGCTCTCGGGATCATACTTGCTGGCACTGTCGAGCATTCCCTCGCCAAAGATGACATAGCCCTCTGGGGTCTTCATCGGGGTGAAATTAACGTCCAGAGTCGTCGGGTCGCCTTGGCTCATTGTGAAGTCAAGGCCGTTTTGGATCAGGGCTGCGGGGATACGGATGTCCTGAGCAGACCCGGTGTCACAGACATTGTGGATGATGATAGGCACGGGGTCTTGGGTCTTGCACTCGGACGCGCCGAAACGCACCTGTCCCGTTTTGCCCTGATTATAGGTGGCCGGGAACGCCAAGTTGGGGAAAATCCTCATCAAGGTCTGCACGTTGGGGATGATAAGCGACACATGGCCGCTGATCTCATCAAACGCCCCATTAGGGATAGACACAGTGCCCTCTTGGGACGAAAAGTCAATCGTCTGGGGGGTTACGGTAATCTGCGCTGCCTCATCGACTACTAGCTCGGGGTCAAACTGTTCACTGCCGATAAAAACGGTCTTTTTGCCGACCAGATCATACGATGTCATGCTCATCCTCTCAGTAAGGCGGGTGCTATCGTCCTACTGATATGGACACCTATAGTCTAGCCTACTCGCCCGCCATTCGCATACTCTCCCATACCGGGTCGTCGGCTGGCGGCAGCTTATAGGATACGTCCATGTGTAGGCTCTTGACCCACCGGCCCTCACTGTCCACAGCGTCGAAAGTAATACCGGCTGGTGGTTTGATGTCCACATACGGGTAGGTAAACTCTTTGACGTATGGATCGAGGCTGATGGCGCACACGTCTTTGAGACTGTCCCGAGCATACTTCATCAGGTCGGTCAGTATCTCGCCTTGTTTCAGAGCGTCACCATACCGAGTAGCGATAGTGACCGTATCAGTATACATATCACCACTCACGCCGACAGCCTGAGCATTGACCCAGATACCGTACTGTGGTGAGACCTCACCCGAACCGAACACTGGCGATGTGTTCCAAAATATGGTTTTGCCATACTGGCCGTATCCGGCTTGGTCTAAGAGCAACGCTATGCCTAGATCAATCATCAGGTCTCCTATACTATGCGGCCGAAATAGCTAGCAGCGTTTGCAGCCACAGCCTGTGCAGAGTTTTGCAGATAATGGGTAGTCCAAGGGTGCAAGTGATTAACATACTCACGATACCTAGCGTAAGGGACGCGAACGTTTCCGAAAATCACGCTCCAAGTCAGAGGGCCGGTCTTGTAGAACCGGCCTGAGTTGACCAAGGCCCTCGTGAGTTTTGGCGCCCTCATCACGGCCTGTGAGTGTATATCCGTCGCCATGCGCACCAGTCCACGATTGAGATTGGCTTTGCCGCCAGCCACAACGCCGGGATTGTATCTGAGATGATACGTTGTTATGCCTATGCTCATAATGTATTACGCCCCCATGGCATACACGTAGCGACGACAAAACGTAGCTCACCCATGTCCATGTCGTCACCCCTGCTAGCGTCCACAACCTTATAGTAGTGGTGCTCTTTGGTTTCAAACACCAGGTCTACCAGCCTTTCCGGGTCTGCGGCCAGCTCATCGGGGAGCGTGCTTGGTTTGATATGCAAGCGTCGCGTGATATTGCGACTGTCATACTCGCCGGGACTATCCGTGCCGGTGGCTCTCTTGATGATAACCAGTACGCTATCGCTGAGAGTCGTGGGCGGGATACCCGGCGCCCCGCCGAGCTGCAAGAGCTTACAAACTTCTGCCTGTTCGGGGAAAAGCCGGAACGGGTCAGCCAACAGAGCCGACGACATGGCCTAGCCCCCCGCCTTTGTCTCCACTTGCCAGATAGTACGGCTGATCCGGTGTCGGGTCAGGATAGGCAAGGTCACCGATATGGTACATGTCATGGCAGAGTGACCACCGGTCTATGATCTGCTGCATAGAGTCGAGTGTCTTCTGATCTGGTGTCTTACCGAGTTCCGTGTCACGGGTTACGGACACGTCCTCTATGCTCTTGGACTTGATAACGTCTGTCCCATCGGCCTTGGCCTCGAGATTCACCATAAGGTCAATGATGGCGTGAGCAAGCCCAGCGGGAAAATCATAATCCTTGAAACCCCATGTGCCGGTAAAGGTCATGCCGTCACCGGGTTGGACAGCGGTTTTCAGCGTGGCTATCTTGGTGTACTTTTTGCCCTCGGAACCGTCGTCCTCAAAATCGAATTGATCCGGGTTGAAATCGCATGGCAGAATGTGCCCGCCAGCGTCTGAAACGTACTGTAGTTCACTCATCCAGCCGGGAAACTCGATTGTCTTGCCATCATCACCGACAACGCCGAACAATGATCCGACCGTGAGCTTGGATAATGCTTGGCATGTCCACCAGTGGACTCGGGCAAATGCCGTGTTGTAGTACCTGCTCATCAGCTTATCGCCGTCAGTCCTGTCCAAGTACTTGCCAACCGTCTCTTTGGTGACTTTCATTTTTACTCCTAAGCAAAAAGTAAAGGGCCTTATGCAGCTAGTGCCACATAAGACCCTTGGCGATAGCACCCGCCGAGACTAGTCTATCAGCCCTCGGCAGCCGGGGTATCCGTCTTGGCCGAGCGGCTGGCAGACCCGCCGGACGCGACGTAAGGCTTGACCACTACGGCGCTCTTGACGGTACGCAAGCCGCCACCAGTCCAAATCTCCTCGAGGAACTCATTGGTGTTGGTGCTCAGCTTGAAGTTGGTGAACGACTCGCTATCCGAATCGCCCCAAATAGCGTACTGGCTGGGAACCATAATCACGCCGAGAGTGTCGGCACGGTCACGGTCGAGATACCACTGTGGGGTGATGATCTGGGACACGCTCACAGCAGCGGCAGTATCAGACCCGAGCGGCAGCAAGAAATTGCCGTTACTATCCTTGCTAAGAGCAATGTCAGATACGACCTCATCGGTGGTGATGAGCACTTTGGCACCGGCAGCCTTGACCATGCCAGCGGCACGCCGGAAAGTCTCGATCAGAGACTCACCAGCCTTGGCCTGACGGGTCAAAGCGAATTCGTTACCGGGGATAACACGACTGCCAGCGGCCTCTTGGGTCTCGATGGAATCATCGATAACCGAGCGGAACATGTTCATATCTGCCCAGTCGTTAGCAGCCGGGTCGGTCTTGTTGAGGACTGCCGCACGCTCGATAGTTTGGATCAAACGGTTGGGCAAGTCCTGTAAAGCGAAACGCAAGAGCTGGCTCGGGTTACCAGTGCGCCGAATATCGCCCCGGTTAAGCTGCAAGTACTTGTACACCATGCCCACGCCAAAGTCTCGGGTGCGGATGGCGATACGCTCCTGCTGCTTTTCAGTGCCGTACTTTTCGACCGGGTAGCCGTGTGCGCGGCCATCGTCAGCGTCGAGAGATACCTCGTTCTCTCCCAGCTTGGGCGGCGTATCAAGACCGGTGTGAGCGAACATGCCCCACAAGCCGCTGCCTCGAGTGTTCAGCTCATCGTTAATGGTGGTCACGACCGACTTAGGGATGAGAGTCTCAACAGAGTCCTTATCAATCCCCATGGTGGCGTGCTCGCCCAACTGCTTACGGGCAAACGTGTTCCAACCGGCCATCACGTCCTTGGCGGGAGCGTCGGTCGGGTGCTGCCACAAGTAGTTGGCGAAATCATCGAAAGCCTTGGGGCTATCGAGGTAGGTCTCACGCTCATCCTTGACATGGGCCATGGTCTGGCGCACCTTGCCCTTGGATCGAGAGTTGATAATCACGGGCATATGCTGCCCCCCCTGTCTGCTGTTGTCGGATGTGGTCGGCTGTGGCGGCTGAGGGTCTGACCCGTCGTCACCGCTCTTGCTGCCGTCAGTGCCAGTGTCCTCATCGTCTGTGTCGTCACCCTCGGTTTGGTCGGCTACCGCGTCGCTGATCTGCTGAGCGGCACCCTGTAGGGCCGTGTTGATGGCAGATGAGAGCTTATCAGCCTCATCCTTGCTGAGGTTAAAGTCGTTCAAAGTCTTATCGACTGCACTCGTATCGATGTCAATCTTTTGTCCCATATTGTGGCTCCTAGAATTGAGGCTCTTGAAAACCGCGCGTCCATCGGCCCCACGGAATACGACGGAAATCTCCTCGAGTTCAGCGTCGTGGAAAGTGTGGTCGTCCTCGGGTTCCAAACCGTAAATGCCAAGGCTGAATGAGTTGGTGAGGTTTTGGTCTTGGGCTAGCTGCTGTACCAGCTTGCCTGACTCCACGTCACTCAGTCTTGCTGTAGCCATGAGGCCATCGTCAGTCAGCCACAGACGGGTGATGGTACCGGCTTGTGCTTGGATACTAGGCATATGGTCTAGCAGCAGCGGCACAGTGATAGGATCATCGTCCTTGAGCTGGCCGACAGTCTTAAAAGTACCGTCTGAGAGCGGCACTTTAAGGGTCTGTAGGTCTACAGCCTCGCCAGTGGACATTTGCTCACCACTGTTGGCGAGAAAAGTCAGCGTGTGGCCTTGCGGGATGGATGGTTTTGATGGGGTGGCGGCAAAACTCTTTTTAATCATCGAGTCGCCTTATCTACTCATCGGTTATTGCTTATGCACGCTCTTAGTGGGCTTTGTGCTATCAGCCAGTGTACCACGGGTCGGATCATACGTGTGTAGGCTAATCATCCGGTACGTGAGCAGACTCTTGCATGTGGGGCACTTGAGCCTTATGTCAATGTCCCCGTCTGCTGAACCGAGGTATCTGCCACACTGGCGGCAATGTATCTCATACGTCATTACGCCACACCGTCCTTAGTGCCAACAACCCGGTAGAGCGTCACGCATAGGCAATTCGGGTGCCCGCTGGCCGTAGTCTTGGACTCAAAGTCATTAATGTACGTGTGGTCTTCTACCGTCACAGTGTCGCCAACGTCCATAAACGTGTCGTCGAGCGGGATCGACTTGCCGTTTAGTTCTGTGCAGAGCGGGCAAGGGTGAGGGCCTGTGGTTTTCCAATACTTCTCCAACCTCACGCCCATGTCGTTACTCATGCTATGCGCACTGTAGAGACTGCCCAGCTTTTGCGACATTATCAGCTCATTACGTGCAAGGCTCTCGGCACGCGACCCGGTTACCAACTCGGTGAGTGCAGCCTCGGTGTCCTCGGCTATCCACCCCTCACGGTCAGCCCTATCCAAAATCTGGGTGACCTTGTTGACCCCGTTATGTACCGCGTCCTTGGCTACCAGTCTCAGGTGGGCACGGTAAGCGTCCTCATACGTGTCAGGGAGACTGGCCCAGTCGTATAGCTCGGTGATCTGCTGCTGGGTGTAACTGTCGAGGATACGCCGAATATTCTCATCGGTCTTAGCCAAGTCGGTAATGCTCTGAGCTATGTTTTTGCCGGTGGCTTTGGCATAGTCGAGTATCTCATCCTCATAGGCGGCTAGACTCGAGTCCACCCACTCAGCCGCGATACTAGTCTCGCTCAAAGGCGTGTGAGCCATCTTCATCCTGTTTTCAACAAGCGAGACGCATTGTCTCAACATATGAGAGCTGGCCGTAATACCAGCCTCATAAGCACCCCCACGCGACCCGGTATCATCGGCAAAACCTGCTTGCTTGGTAGATGGTCGTGCTATGTCCACATGGTGGTCAAAAGGGTGGTTAGCTGCTGCCCCAATCCGCTCACCAGTATCCGGCGTACTGTCCTCTACCGGTGTCTGGCCGACTGTGAGCCTTGCGAAATCATCCGACAAGCCGAGAGCCTTGGCCGCGTCTGCGGGTGTGGCACCAGCATTGACTAGTGACAGATAGGTGGTCACCTGTGTGGCCTGAGTGTCGGCCTGTACCCTCTCCACATCGGTCTGTGCCGGTAAGTCAAGGGCAAAGGTAATCCCATATCCCAACCCGCCAGTTATCCGGTCAAGCTCGAATTGGAATTTGTCCCATACTGTGAGCAGCAAAGGTTGTAGGGTGTTCTCGATAAATATGCGTTCGGCTTGCTGGGCATTAGCGTAGGTTTGCGCGTCGTCTATGCCCATGATGATGGATGGGGTGCCGAGGCTCTTGGTCATACGCTGGGTAGCCAGATCACTGATGGTCTTAAGGTCAAGGTTCGTGTTGCTCTGTTGGAACGGGTTCCATGTCAGCTTGGCAATCTGTGATGGCTTACGGGTCTCAGGGTCGATGGGTACGAATGAGTAGGCTATGCTATTGGTGTTTTTGGCGCCCCGGAATGCGGCTTTGAGCTGGGCCACTGTCCTGTTGAAACCCTCTTGACTGTCGGCCACGATATTGAGGACTCCACTAGGTACTGCCCCATTTGAGAAGAACCCTCGCTCGTAGTCTGCTATCAGATCATCCACGCTGGCCCAGCTTTGGACGGTCATGGCTGGGCTGATACCGCGTGACGGGTCTAGAGGGTGGGCACTGTAGCTTAAGGCTATGGTCTCATCGCGTGTGAAGTCCATGGTTTGGGCCACATTGTCCACGACCACCTTGGTGTGATGATAGTAGTCGAGCCTATCGCTGGTGTATTTGCGGCTGTCCTGTGGTAGGAAAGTGTAGCCGACTATGTTATCCGGGGTTACTGGCCCACCGGGTACAATCTGCCGCCCTTGCTGTGTCCAGATGAGAATGTCCAGATGAGACTGGGTAAGAATCGATGAGGCCATGAACCGTAGGAACTCGCGGAAAGAGAACGTGTCGTTAGGTGCGTAAAGGGCTTTGAGTGCAGTCGGGGTTGGCTCCATCTTATCGCCTGTAGGCCCTACCGCATACGGCATGATCGTGCTGAACCGCTGCGAAATGGCATTGACATAGGGGAAAATATTGTCGTAATAGTCGCTGTCGAGGCCGCTGGGCAAGCCTTGTATCTGCCAGTCGGGCGCTAGAGCACTTTGAGCCTGTGCCCTGTCGGGCCGTGGTGTGCGCGCAAGGTTGAATACGCTCATCATGCCATCTACCAGTCTGCTCATACATGCCTCTCTAGATAGTGTCTATATGCCTCTAGTCTAGTATCAGGCTGTGAGCAAAGAGAAACCCCCCGATGGATCGGTCAGGGGGTTCCGCTGTTGCGGTCGAGCAGAGAAAAGCCTGTTTTGTACGCTCGGCAATCTCATTATATCACACTTACATCATCCCATTGTGGCATGGCTGGCGGCTTGTAGTAGGCGAGCAGCACACTATCGGCCAGATCAGGGCTGCCCATGCCTATGGCAGTCTTATAGTCCTGTTTGCTTTGCACCCGGCGTTTGTTGCGGCTGTCTATGCTCCATGCGCGAGTGCTCAGCTCCTGCATAAGCTCAGGCAGACAGTCGATAGCTGGGTTGATGGATATGGCCCCGCATTGTGCGGCAAAGTCAAACCACATCTCTGAGGCCTTGTTAGGATACTGAGTAGTGCGCTTGGCTGCTGACGCAAAATTAACCGGCTGTATCGGCAAACCGAGTTGTATGAGCCTGTCGGTCACGCCACCACCTACACCGGTATCATCTATCTTGATGGCGACCGGGTGTTTGGTGTCGGCATAGGCTCGTATCCGGTCAGCGGTATCCATGAGGCTGGTATGTGTCCACGATATGACCGACTCAAGGTGGCGCCCATGGACAATCGCTAGGGCGGTACGGTCATTGCCGTAGCGGGCTATATCCACACCAAACGCATAACCGCCATCAGTGTTAGGCTTGCGCTTGCTGGCCGCGTCCAAGTCTGACCATGAGACGATCTGGTTGGTGGTGTTTGCATAGGGCAGTCCATCCCATATGTGGGCGTACTCTGGTGTGCCTCGTGCGGCCTGTTCCTCTTGCGCGATGGTCGGATTGAGTACTCCCGCTTTGGCTAGGTCACGCCATGTGGTGTGCTTAATAATGGTGCGTTTAGCGTCTCCCGGGGTTGGATGGGTGACAAAGCGTCTCGTGATCGGGTCGTCCTCGGTCATAGGATTGTACGAAAATATTAGGATGGAATTTATGGCGCGAATCGTCGGGATGAGAACGTCCAACGTGCTTTTGGTGAAACTGTGGGCTTCTTCTCCCCAGAATATGTTTACATCCTGAAAGCCTCGTAGCGTATCATCCGGGTTCTGGTGTAATCCTTTGAAGAATATTGAAGTACCACACTCGTGACGGATATAGTCGCGGGTTATGTCCCATCCGGGTAGATGATAGTGATGGATCAGCTCCACAAAGAGTGCTTTAACGCTCTCTTCTATCGAGGTCTGGTACTCTCTGCCGCATAGGACGCGGATAGGCTGAGACTGGCCGCGTAAGAGTATGCTCGACGCGATGGCCTGAGACTTGCCGCCACCACGCCCACCCTTGTAGATGAAAAACCGGGCTGGCGGCTTATCCGTATGCAGCCAATAGTACAAGTCCTTGTATGGCGCTGGCACGATCATCTTCATCATACTTACCACCATACATACCGCTTATAAGTAACCCCCTCACCGGGATTGGTAAGGGGGTGGCTGTGCGGTTCATTCATCCATGTGTTTGCAGCGAACAACCGTAGAACCGTTTGCTCAGGCACAGCCGCTTTCATTCTACCGCCTTACGTAGCTAGTGGTAAATTTTGCAGTTTACACGGCTGGTGGAAAATTATACGCCCGGATGTTATATCTCCATATGCAGTTTCAGCCGGTAGATAGGCAGTCTGACCGTTTTCGGATTGTGTTGTTTTGACCACCAAAACCCTGTAAACAGCATAGGTAGGGTAGTAGTAGGCATTGTTGGATCATCTATAAGACTATGTATATCGTCGCGTTGTGATTCATCCAGTACGGCGAGGGGGTTCAGCAGTCCAGCGGTCGTTTGTATCTCATCACCAAATATCGTATTGAATTTACCATACTCAGTTGTGTCCAATTGGATAACGACCGTCATATACGATCCGATAAAATAATCATGTCTTTCATCCGGGTCTACGATCTGTAGACCATTAGGTGTCTCCACATAACTGTACCTGATGAGCTGCGTTTTCCACGGCACCCGACGTTCTGGGTGGATCAAATGCGGCACCTTGTGTACTAATCCCATGATGGGCCTCTTTCTTTTGCTGGTGATATGGAAATGGCCCTCATAATCGAGGGCCAATGTCTGCTATGCGTCAGTCGTCATACCAAGCACCCTCGAGGATCGAGTAGTGGAATTTGCCTATATGGCTGGCGACATGCTGCATGGGTAGGATAACGTCATGGGCGCCCGGGTATTCGTCGATGAAGTACTTGGCGAAAATGCTACGCATATCAGTGTCCACATGCTTAGCGTCACCAAAGCCAGTGGCCGCAAAAAAGATCAATGATCCCTTTTCGGTGACTACCTTGGGGTACTGCTTTATGCTGATGACCTTGCCAAAGATGGCCTCATCGATGGCGATGGCATAGCGGACGAAATCATCATCATCAGTGTGGCAGACACCGGGTAGGCAATCGATGGTGTCGTGTGCGCCGTGTTCCTCGGTCTGAGAGTTGCGGATGAAATCAATGTCAAAGCTGTAAACTGTGCTGTTCATTTTCTTAGCCTCTCGCTATCCAGATAGGCCCTATGCCCATCTACTACTTATATTACTCAGTATTATAGGATTGTCAAACAAAATGCCCACCCTTTCGGGTGGGCTGTTATTGTCACCAGATAGCGTGGTTGGTGACCAGCTTAGCGGGGATAGAGCAGCGTGCCCGCTTGCCATCATTGCTGATCCACTGAGCAGTCAGTGATGTACGGTCGGCCTTGTAGTCCATCAGGTGCTTTTGGCGGGGCTTTAAGTCGAGCACGCCCTTATCGGTGATGATAACTCCCGATACCAGCGTTAGCAGCTTGCCGTACTTATCCTCATCGAGGGACACCTCATAGTCGATGTGAGAGTCCAAATCAGAGTATTTAAAGCTGTCATGCTCGATGGCCTCGATACCACGGCCAAACTCACGGGCGGTCTCAGTCTCTACCAGATCAATCTTGATTGTCTTCATCGTTCTCAGCCTCTCTTAGCTGTATTAGACGGGCCTCTTGCCCATCTGCCATACATACTATCACCGGGCAGTCACCTTTGTCAAACCGCAAACCCGTGCCATAGTATCCTAATGGCACACCGAGCCTAGTGGATATGTGCAGCCCAATAATCCGCCAAAATGATCCGGGGAGATTAACATAGAGGTCGTTGTCGCTTGGCACCAGTACGCCGGTAGGTGTACTGTGGGTCTCCTCGCTCACCAGCTCACAGTAGGTGTTTGGGAGCTTTGCTGCCTCATGGACTATGTGCCGCATATCATCTGATACGTCCTGTGGGACGGGTATTTTGCCTCTCATCCACCTGGCTACGGTCTGCTTATGCACGTCGTAATAGTCAGCGAGCCATGGCAGTGGCAGACCGAGCAGCTCAGATGTGGCTTTGAACTCTGCGCTTGTGCATATCTTATCCATTGTTGCTCCTATGCGGATTATGATACTCGGTCACGGGCTTACCCTCACCCATTTGTATACCCATAGCCATTCCGGCAGTCAATCCACTGTCCCACGCTTGCGCACGGGCTTGCTCTATCACAGCGTCAAAGCCCTTAATGATCTCATCGCGCTTATCCGGTGCTGCATGGTCTCGTATCACTGTGTACAGATCGTACATGCTCGTGATGGACTCGATGGGGTGTAATTTTTGTTTATTAGGCATGGTATTCATCCTCATTTTGTCCTGTGGCTTGGCTGATCGCGCTATCGATGATGTACAAGATGATCTCTCGCACATGTCCAGTGTCCGAGTTTTTGATCTCTTTTTGTACGTTTTTTTGGATTGTTTCGACGATGGTATCGTCTGTCATGGTCTGGTATAGCTCAGCCTGTACATTATCCAGCGGGTATTTATCCGTGATTGTCATACCGTCTTTGGATACCTTGACCGCTTGCCAATCACCGGATAGCGGCTGCCGGTATAAGTGCAGACTCTCATGTACTCTGCTCATCTTTGATCCTCTCCAGTCTTGCGTTGTGATAGTCTTGGCCTCTTATCAGTCACCCATGGCCTCTCCAACTCGATGACTGTGCCTATAGGTTCATCGGCTGCAATCAAATGTTTGGCTAGGTGCTGTATGGCTGTCTTGACCACGATAAGAGCCTCTCTGGCTACCGGGTCTTTGATAGTGGCATTATCATAGGCTGTGATGGCTGACTGTATCGATGTGAGCAGATAGGGTATCAGATCGTATATATCACATAGATACATGTGAGCGTCTTTGATGGTGTCAATATCCGCACTGTCAGTCATGGCTCTTGAGTGCCTCACTATCCACTGCTCCATCGGTGATGTGCGCCGGGTCGAGCCTGAGCGGGAGCCTAGACTCGGTGACGGGCTTAAGCCCGTACTGGGTGCAAGCCCACCAGCCTGACATGGTGTGGATGTACGTGTCGCCAAAATCATCTGTATAGTAGCCGACCTTATATTGTGGCCGAGGATTATCGGTGCGGATGATGTAGTCCACTAGCTGTGTGGGTATCTCTATGGACTGGCTGTCAGTGTCATAGGCGGTGATATGGTCACTGTACGCGGTCGGGTCATAGTATATCTGCCCATCCACTAGGATGGCGTACCTATGCTGGTGGTCTGTCTTGGCGATTAGATCGATGTCCTTGGTATTGGCTGACTCCCATAGCTGATCCTCGATATGAATGTACATGTCACCGATGGGATGGTCAAACACCCAGCCCTCATCCGGGCTTTTGCGCGTGGCTAGACGCCTGTCCTTACCAGTGTCTGTATCATCGAGTCGGTCATAGGTGATGTGTAGGTACAGATTGTCATATACGGGCAGTAGATAGCCGTCGATGTACTCATCCGGGTTTGATGTCCACATGCGTACTGGCAGCTCGTATAGCTGCCGGTCAGTGGACATGTGGGCGATGATGGTCAGCATGGTGGTTTTGAGGTCGTCTGGCAGTGTCATTTTTGCTCCCTTATAGGTAATGGCCCCGTCGTATGGCGGGGCCGGTTATTGATTGTATTGTTAGGCGATCATGCAGCTGTCGAGGATGTCGCCAAGGTCAATGCCCTTAACGATCTCAGCGACCTTATCGGGGTCAATCTCGGTGTTGACCTTGCACCTGACTTCTCCCGAGTACAGCACGCTGGTGACGCCGAGCGGTGCGAGGCCATTCTCGATCTGCTTGGAATAGTCCCAAGTGGCCTTTTCGATGTCGTAATCGCTCTCATAGCCGTCAACAGCGTTCCTGACGGCTTGCTCGAGATTCCCGGCACTGGGATCGATGATGTTGGCGATGTTCTCGGTGAGTACGGTTTCTGTGGTCATTTTCTTAGCCTTTCGCTTTTCTGGTCGAGCCTTTTGCTCAACTGATTACTAGTATAGCACGGGTTTGCCATATGACAAACCTAAATAGGTGGCATGTCCAAATAACGAAATGGCCGGGTGATTAGCCTGGCCTATCTGTTGTTAGAATCTCGTATTTTGCGGTTTAAGGCAGTAGTACTCTTTATCGCTGCCATCACCGTAACCCTCTGGGTCAAACGGGCTAATCATCAGCATGGTCTCATTATGGTCTACCTCAGCGATAACCGGCCCATACTGTTTATCACAAGGCCATACCTCCTCTATGCCGGTCTCATCATCGATGGTATCAGCCATGTAGTGGTGAGAGTGTATCTGGGTCTTATAGACGTGTACGATGTTGCCCTCGTGCTTTGGCACGCTTTCGGCGTTCGGCTCGAAAGACACGATGGGCTGATCGTAACCGTCTTTCTGCATTTTCGGGGTGATGGTCACGTATACAGTGATTGTGATGGTGTCTTGCTTTGCTGGAATGTAAACACTCATGATATTAGCCTCTCGCTATCCAGATAGGCCCTATGCCCATCTACTGTCAGAATAGCACTACACCGACTTATGGCAAACACGGCGTGTCTTACTCGGTATTATCGTCGTCCTTATCATCATCGCTCTTGATAATAAGCTCGAGTGACGTGTCGCCCTGTGCGCCGATATTATTGTCGATGGCTATGCGAGGCTTACCCTCAGTGCGATCAAGTATGAGATCATGGGCTGGTATGGCCTCTTTGCTCTTGGCCGCGTCCCGTAGACTCTCGAGAGTCCTCTCCAAAGCCCTTTTTTGCGCGACTGTAATCTCATCATCCGGCTTGGCTTTCCACATATTGAGTTCGGCTATGGTCATTCGAGAGAATTTACCCATCCAAAACCTATCACTGGTTTCTGCCGACCACCGGCCATCCGATCTATGCTCTGGGTGGTCTCCAAAGCCACCACGTCCAGTAGGATTACTCATATCTACTCCTATGATCCTATGATACAAGCTCCCCGTGAGCAGTGGGGAGCCTGTACAGTGTCACAAGAACAACCCTATCATCCAATGCACAAGCCAAACGGTGCCTGCAACGGCGCAAACTAGTAGGAACACTCCGATGGCAAAACCTATGGCACGCCCAAGCCTGTAATCGAGGCCTTTACGCTCGCTGTCATGCTTGCGAGGGTCAGTGTCGTTATGTATCTCGATCATATATACCTACTTAATATCCAATTTTCATATACATCTCTACAGCGATGACACCCAATAGGGTAGCAATGATTGCCAAACTCGGATTGTAATTTTTGGCCCCATCGCTTATCTGGTTACCCATATCATTGGGTCGCTGTGCTACAGCATAGATGAGCGTGCATGTACAGATTACAGCCCAGCTCACATATCCTATAACAGTGCCTACTGACCATGTATAGGGTGCTGTAGTCAATATATATCTGACTAAGGCAACACACCCGCCTAAGTCCAAAAGAGTGAGAGCGATTATCGCCATTATCAGTGTCATTTTTTGACCTTTGGATCAGTGATATGGCGTGTGGTCTTATCAGTCTTGTACAGCAGAGCATTCTTACCATATTTGTAAGAGTATGCGAATCGTTGGCCGCAATGAAGGCAGAAAACCGGGTCTGAATACATATAGTATGCACCCACTGCCTTGTTGTACCAGTCCTCTTTTGTCTGCATGAAATCGGTGTCGTTACTGGCCCAAACGTACCTTTCGCACCGTGGGCATTTGCTCAATGGGGCATTGTCGATCAGCGCACGCTTGGTCGTTGCCACGAATCTCAGGATATGGTATATGTCACCATCATTTTCAAAATAGTTCGCATAACGGCTGATGAGTGTCATTAATGGCGTGCGGGCTGGGTGACCATTAACATCAGCGTCGAATTTGTCAAAATCTCCTATACTCGTGAAACGACCGTTATGGCTTACCAGCCAGCCCAGAGACGCATAGATAGGTGCGTAATCCTCACCGGTCAGGTCTAGCCTGATGGTAAATTTTGGTTTCATCGCGCCCTCTTTGAGTGCGTAGCTGGCAAATCGGATGGGGTATTCCACATCCACATATCGACGATCCATGACTGGCATTATCTCTCCCCTAGTTTGTGCTTAGTGCTTTGACTGCTGTAGTGATGAGTTTACGGGCATACTCAGTATCAGAGGTGACCGGATTATGGTCTTGCAGATACCGGGTGGCAGCGTCCAGTACCGGCCTCTGTATGAGGATGGCGGTCAACTCATGGACAAAATCATCATTTTTAATGCGTCTGCCGCCGTTGCTTTTAAGCTCATCCCGTGTGCCGATGAAGTAGTCGCCATTATATGTGGCGATATGCATATCGTCGGTTTCTGGCGGCTTGTGCAGACCCTTGTAGTTTTCTCTATACTGTCCCATCATGCGATCTCTCTAGCTATAGCGTCGATTATGTCTGCGGCTACTCGGGTCTTATCCTCATCAAGATATTCTTTATCCTCATTGAGCACACTAACTACTTCTTTCAAAACAGAATGCTCAGTTAATACCTCTTTTACTCGTTTTTCAGCGTCATACCATATCAGATCCTGTATGGATATAGTGCCATCATCAGCTACTCGGCATAGTTTCCAGTGCCCATCAGTATCGCGTCGGATGAATTCCGTCGTATGGATGAAATGGAAATTGCCTATATCGTTAGTTGTCGTTTGTGACTTATCATCAGCGTCCAAATCATGGTTTATCGCTGAGGATTGACCGGCGTATTTAGCAGCCTCATACATAACCGCGTTGAGATACATCGCGCACAGCCTAGCTAATCTATTGCTGTCTGCATTAGTTTTTGGCTTATATAGAGAGAGCAGATCATATGCTATACTCTGCTTATCGATCTTGTGGTCTAAAAGCCATTTAAAATCTTGGACTATCTTCAAGAGTGACTCTCTAGTGTCTGCTGGTGGTGCGGCCATATCGATAAGACCGTTGGAATCATGATTATTAGTATTCTGGGCCATCATCATTAACCCCCTTTACGCGAGTGTCCTCGGCCTGTGCAACATTGATGGCCTGACGCATGATCTCTTTTAGATACTCTTGGCAGAGACCTGTTTTTTGTGTGTCGTCAAGGTTGCCTTGAAATTTAGCCTTTACAACATTTTGAGCGATTGTCTGCCGATTGAGTACGCGATATAGGTACCAGTCTATATCTCTCAGCAAGTGCTCGAGGGACGCGCGAGCTATGACCTTTGGCTTGCCAAGCTCCTGAGACCGGGCATAAACAGCCTCATATACGCCAGCGGGAGCCTCACAGTTATTGCCATCACTCTTGGCTGCGACCACATGTATCTGCGGATCGGTCACGTCTGGTTCATCACCCATTTTCAATCTCCTATCTGCTTAAAATTCCGGGGTTTGCCGTGCCCGCTCAATACGTAAGGCTATGACGGCGTTAGTGATCTGTAGCTGTGTACGCTGCTGACCATTCGAGTCAAGGTAATAGTGGATATTAAGATAGCCGGTTACTGTTACGCTTGTGCCTTTAAACAGTGACTGCTGGTAAGCGTCGATGAGGGCGCCATCCCAGATGGTCGCCTGGTAAAATTGTGGGTCGGCTTGGATTGACTCGCCGGTCTCCCGGTCTTTGCGCCATGGATTGACGGCCAGATCGATGACCATATATGTGTCCACGCCGTTGGTTGCAGCGTGTATCTCGGGGTCTTTGGTGAGTCTGGCCTTGGTGAGCTGTATACGGGGACTGTCGATCATGACTCACCCCCCTTATCGGCTGCTGTGCCGTCTCTCAGCGCGTCAATCGCATTTTTCGGGATACGCCACTGACTGCCAACCTTGATGGCTGGGATACGGCCAGAGTTACACCAGCGGCTGATGGTGATGGGACTGTACCCGTAGTGTAGGGCAAAGTCGGTGGTGCTCATATAGTCATTGTTGTTTGTCTTTGGATTAGTGCTGTTCCGTTTCATACTGTACATGATAGCACGGGTTTGCCATATGACAAACAAGTGCCATCTTGTGTCATGTATGACTATCTTATTGAGTGTTTGTATTGGAGCTGAGGCAGAGACTTGCCCCTTGCTAGCGCGATAATCTCGCATACAAGGGACAGTGACAACGTGATGAGAGAGTGTGATCTTACGTCATGCCCGCACCATCGCAGTCGTCAACTTGGCGGGTGCCATTATCTGTAATCCCGCACGGCGGCTAGGCTTTAGAGCCAATCCCTAGAGTGCTATCCCAAGGTCGCTATACAAGCGCGCACCCTCTCGGTGCCGGTCGGCCAGCCCGTTTATGCCCGGCACGCCTCTAGGGTCTGTTGATCTCCTACCCTCTGACGGCTACCACCCGGGACTAGCGGGGGCCACACTTTTAGCGAGCGCGTTAAGTGGCGTATTACGCTCGGTCGTGGTACAATAATCCCGTGCGAGGGTTTATTGTCCACTATGTGCCCGGCAGTGTAATGCTGCCGGGCATTTAGTTTATGTAGTCCTCACTATAACACGATTATTCAGCGACACATTATGGCACGGGTTTGCCATATGACAATACTGTGCTATATACTGAGTATTACACACCTAGATTGGAGTACTGATATGGCAGTGATAATAGCGACGGACAAACAGCCCGATAAAGATAAGGACGGTGAATCACTCGCTGGCAGATACCGTAATGCGATCAATGAGCTGGGTGTCCTGACCAAGGACGCTCAGGGACAGACCGGTAATCACACATACGGGTATCTGACCTTGCAGACGGTGCTTAAAGCCGCAAAAGAGGTATTCACCAAGCATAATATCGGGTTTCGGCAGTCGGTGAACTTTGTGAGTGTTGTCGATGGGCAGCCATTTGTAGAGAATCGCAAGACCTCTTACATCCCTCAGCCGATGGTTACAGTCGATACGATCATCTTTGACTCTGAGAGCGAGATACTGGTAGGCAAGTATCCGGTCGTTTTGACTGGCAATCCGAAAACATCGGGGTCGGCCATCACTTATGCACGGCGGTACTCGCTGTTTGCCGCCCTTGGTATCTATCCAGAGGATGATGACGATGGCGAGATGGCCTCACAGTACTATCAGCGGGCAGCCAATCCCCAGCAGCAGTACCCGCAAAGCCAGCAGCGGCAATATCAGCGGCAGCAGCCCCAGCGGCAGAATGCACAGCGGCAGCAGCCGCCCAGACAGCAGCAAGCACCACGCCAGCAGCCTCAACAGCAGTACAACAAGCCTCAGCAGACTACATACCAAAAGGCACAGCCTAATGCTGCTCAAACGGTCAAGGCTGGCGGTATCACCGATCAGCAGATACAACAACTGCTTACTATGGCCGAGCAAGGTGGCATTAAGCTGCCCGAGGTCTTACGCCAGTACAAGGGGCGCCCGGTACCGCACATGCGGGAGCTGACAGAGCGTGACTATGAGGCCATCTACCGGCACCTCATCGAGCTAAGCCCACAGGTGTGACCATGCACAAAACCGAGCTGATAGTGAGTATCTTAGGGTTGCTGGTGTTTGGCGTGCTGGCTATCATCTCGCCCGGCCCTACCGGGTGGGGTGGTAGCGGCTGGCCGACCCTATGCGTGTGCGGGTATGTGGCTTGCGGGCTGCTGCTCTCACACGCTCTGGGCCTCTATGATGACGGTAGGCAAGACAGGTGAGGCAAGGATGATAGGCCATTACACGGATACGGCGTTAAGACTCAGGGATAAGAGCAAGAGCACGATATATCTGCTCACCCCACACTGTCCCACATGTGACGGGCGTATGAGAGCCTCGCTCATCGAGGTACAGAGCCTATGCCAGTACGCGCATAAACACCATTGTGAGATACGGCTAGTGGCGATCATGCCTGGCAACACACTGTGGCGCCCACTCTATGAGCTGTACACCGACGATCAATCAGTGCCTATGCCGTGCTACTACTACTGCCAGCGTTGGTATGCTGACAGCAGCAGCCTTATAGCTGCCGTACAAAGGGAGATACACACTCATGACCAAGACTAATATCATCAATATCATCACTGCTGGCCTTATCGGCGGCTATGCAGAGTCGGCGGTTCAGCTCACACCCGGCCCCGGCGACATACTCTCCAAGACCCGTAACATTATCAGCCATAAGGCACCGGCATTGGCTGAGCTGACCATATGCGGATGGTGCCTCGCCCCATGGGTGACTATCCCCATCTATCTTGCCGTGTCCAAGGGCACTCGCCACCGGATCGTCGGTGCTTTAAGCGCTACAGCAGTGGCCGCACTCTACCGGCATTTGGCAGAGCAGCTCTAGAGTGATATACTCAGTATTGTAAGCACTACTCAGTAGTGCCATGATTATGGGATAAGGATCAATGCCATGTCATATGGATTAACCACACCAGCCAAACCGGGAGTCGTCGAGGACTTGCCGGAAACCGCCAGCCTCAACATAGCCTTTAGGCGGGCCAGCCATCTGGCAGAGCAGACCCAGAGCACCGTGAGCATTATAGACCACGATGAGTGCGATGAGGTCGTCCTCTCAGTCGGCACAATCTAACCCAAACCAATCAAACAAAGGAGCATTATGTCTCTGATACCGGATGATGACACCCATCTCTACCACCCAGTCGATGTGCCGCTCGACGATATTGTAGGGGACGCCAAGAAAACCCAAGCCTACCGTCTCAGCTCATCTCAGGTGTGGCAGCATGGGAACGATAAGCCCGTCGTATTTATCCAAAACAACCGCACGGGCGCTGTGCTCGAGTACAACGCTGATGGCGACATATCGCTTTGCAGAGAAGAGGATATGTCGTATGCGGTCACTTTCGGGACGATCCTTAAGAGTGCCCGCATAGCTGCCGGATACACGCAAGCCATGCTAGGCAAGGCCATAGGCCGTACCAAGATCGTCATATCCACATGGGAGCGGGATAGCGAGTTCCCAGAGGACAGGTATCTCAATGCCATGGCTGACATACTTGACTGTGACTTCAGCCAATATATCAAATATATTCAGAATATCTAAGGGATTATCATGACAGATACACCAGTAAACAGAAACACAGAAATGGCAGTCGCTCTGGCAAAGTGGGGGCTGAAAAGCCTCGAAGAAGCCCGGACAATGCTAAGCAGTGCCAAAATCGCCAGCCATGAAAGTCTACTATCAGGCGGTCTCAACCGTGCCCAAATTGGCGCCATGCATGAACTTGGCTCATACCCAGACATGATACAGACCCAGATCAATAACCTAAGCAACATTTTGCACGTTATCCAGACCGGCAAATATGAGGAAAAGAGCGGTCATAATGAGTGAATTCGTCGCATACGACCGGATCATGACCCGAGCAGTCACCAGTGAGCAGTATGAGAGGATTGCAGACCGTAGGCAACTGCTCGACTTCTCACGCCATCCACATAATGATTCAGACTTCATCATGTATATCCGCTCCAACGCAACTCATGCCTTTCTCGGAATCTATAAAATTGGTCAGGATATAGAGCTAAACGCCAGAGGCAAAAGCGATCAAGCACTCGACACGCTGATGACCATATCAGGCCTGACACATGATGAATGGGATAAGACCTATCCGCATGGCACCGCTGATCTCTACTATGTGTGTCCCATCTATGAGCAAGTCAAAGACTTTAACCGCTACTTTGTAGGCCTGAATCAGATAAGAGCAAAATATGAAAGTTAAGGGGCACACAGAAGATGAATGCCGATGAACGATGGGATAAGCCATCGGTCTATCTTGACTCAATTCTAAGTTATTTGGATGATGTTTATGTCTTATTGCAAGCCGTGCAGTATGCGGATACAGCTCCATACAATACGCAAGCGTTAGAACCGAGCCAACTTGCAGAACTTACTACTATTTACATGCAGATTAAATCAATTAGTCTGACTATCAATGATATTAAAACTAAGTTGGAAAAGCCGCGAGAGGATGATACTTTTTTCAGCCGAGTCAGAGCAATCCAGAAAGAAATAGACGGCGAAACAGCCAAAGCCATCAAAATGTACAAAGAGAACAGGGCTAACAATGACGACTAAGTATGATAAGAACAGAGTACGCGATGACCTGACAGAGGCCGGAAATTGGACATTTAACGCATTATCTCTGGTAATGAACGATATGGCTTTTGGCCTAGAGCAACTATCAGAGCGAGAAATTTTTAGTATCATGGACGTTCAAATCAGTCTTAATAAGGCCATGAAAAATATTAGAAAGATACTCAGTAATCTCAACAATCAAGAGGATAAGACCAATGCGTAACTACACATCTAAAGCAGCAGAGGCCTTTGACCAAGTGACAGAGATGATCCATAAGGCCAAAACACTGCTCGGTGAGGCAATCAGCAAGGAACTTACCTATAAAGAGCATTTAGACAAAGACGATCTAAGACTTGATGAGACTGGCGACATTATAGGTGTCCACACCCGGCTACAGGCATGTGCCGAAATCATGGATAAAGTCTGGGCAGCCAAGAGAAAGGAACAATAATCATGGCAAATGAATTTAATGACAACGTACAAGCCACAGTATACGGGTTACGCCGTGCTTATCTCGCCTTAGCTGATACGATCACAATGCTGGGAGCAGCTCGTATAGCTGGCAGAAATGCCACCAATGACCAAGCGCTAAGCGGTGACGCGGTTGTGGCACTCACACATCTACCTACATTGATAAGCCATCTTACCGAATCTCTTAACACGCTAGACGATATTAAAAGCCGAGTGCTGGGGATACCAGACGATACTGATACAGATGAGTAATCATCCTCTGCCAGTCAAGTGGGATGGTGCTCCTATCATCTGGGACTCTTGGGCGCCCACGGATGGTCTCATCATCTGCGGGCATGGTTATCGTGATAAGCCGTATCGCTGTCCACAGTGCAAGACCAAGGCACATCCCCGATCGATCACCGGTAAAGTGCTCAGCCAGCCGATGACTAGCCTAGTGCTCCACCGGTGCATGACGTGCGGATACACCACTGTGATGAGCCTCAAAGCCGTCAAGGGCGCCACATGGCAAGAGTGGGTATTAGATGATGACGACTATACGGACGCGGGCAGCTATAGCGGAAAGGCGAACAATGGCTCTCGACACAATGCGAAATAATGCAATCCCGCCAGATGAAATGGCCTTACGCGCCATCAAAGAGGCTATCACCCTACTGAAGGACGCAAATAATGCAGTAGATAAATATGGTGAGTACCTTAAAATCACCAAGGCTTTTCGGTTTGACCCTGACGGTTTCCCGGATACTAGTGAGATCTCTGATCTTATACAAGTGTCTATTACCCGGGCAGAAAAGCAAATGGACATGCTGCATTGCATAGGCTATTTTGCAGACTCTAAGGATAATGAGCATGGGAAAGCCGACTGAGCAAGTACGCGATCTGACCATGCGACGGGACAGATACCGGTGTGTCAGGTGCGGCAAGCCCCTCGATAACGCTATGGCAAGTCTTCATCATCGTAGGCTCAGGTCTCACCCTTTCGAGGGTCTGCACAATCCCAGTAATCTTATTTGGTTGTGCGGGTCTGGTACGACCGGCTGCCATGGGTGGGTACATGCCCATCCGGCAGAGGCTGAGACTGATGGGTATATCGTGCATGGATGGGATGATCCTAAGACCGTGCCAGTCACTTATCACGGTCTAGGCCCTTGCACACTCAATGACGACGGATCAATCACTAGGTCAGTCACCTACCATGAGCTTGGGCCAGATACACCATATGACCCGGATTACATTGATATGCTGCTTAATCGCTGGTGAGGGGAGATAGATGAGTACATTTGTTGGTAGTGGTGGTGCCGCATTTTCGAGCAATCGACTAGACTGGGAAACCCCGCAAGCCTTGTTTGACAGTCTTGATGAGATACACCATTTTACTCTTGACCCGGCCTCAAACGGCCAAAATGCCAAGTGCGCCAAGTACTTTACAGTGGCTGATAATGGCTTAAACCGGGATTGGGGGGGGGAGACCGTGTTTTTGAACCCGCCCTACGGTCGGGAGCTGCCAAAATGGGTATCGAAATCAGCTCATGAGGCTTTAAAACCTGATACTGTGGTGGTGCTGCTCATCCCGGCAAGGACTGATACAAGATGGTTTCACCGGTATCTTTACCACCGGGCAAAACTGACTTTTCTTAAAGGTCGCGTGCATTTTGAGATACACGGGGAACCGCTACAATCAGCACCATTCCCGTCGATGATAGCAGAACTTGGGCAAAAGGATATGGGATAACCGATGGATGATTATGTCACTGTCATGGTGCTTGGATCGCCAAAACTTGGCGAAACAGAGTTCGAGCACTTGTGCATGGTGTTGCAAGACTATACCGCTGACCGGCGATACTATGGTAATTATTTTCGTTACCGGATCATCCAGACTGGCGAGGATGGCGGCATAGCAGCCATGGCCCGCAAATTCGCCTTGGATTATGAGATACTGAGTGTGGGCGAGCAGCACAAGGATTATCTCATCAAGGATTGGTTGGCTGATGAGCACCGGATGAGCGTTGATCTGTGCATTGCCTACATGGCTGGCGATAGCAGCGACAATCCGACATGGCGGCTGCTGAAACAGATCGTCAATGCTGGTATCGACGAAATCAGAATCTACTAAATAGATAAAGGGCTGGCCCTTGCCCCCTCAAAGGGACACCGGCCAGCCCTCTAACTGTGAACACACCAGCTCTTGGATCGTGCTGTATCTCTACTCTATCACTTATCGCCGTCAGACTTGTTATTGTCGTCGGGCTTGTAAATGTCATAATCCGGCGTGTTAATATCCGCCATCTTATAGACAGCAGCGTAGATGGCCTGAGATACACCAACCACACCCATGATGGCTGTAGCCAAAGCCGCCCCGTCGAAATGCACGGAACCACCTTGGATTACAGCAGTCAGGAAATTAACACCCACAGCCAGCGCTGACACGATCAGCGAGACAATCAGAGCGAAAACAGCCCGATACTCTTTGCTGATCCATCGCTTAGCAACCTGAGTGATAATCGAACTCAGAAAACCGAGTAGCGCTGTTGCCAGTGCCACTGTCTTGGGGTCTACAGTCTGCATGATATGCCTCTCTTACCTGAGTACCTGACCCGGATAGATCACATACGGTGCCCTCAGACCGTTACGGGCTGCTGCATTAGCCCAGCCTGACCCGTAGATGGCCCAAAGGCTCTCACCAGCCCGTACAACATGCCCGGCAGACTGAGTGTTGTTGCCGGCACCACGATAGCAGACGGTCTCACCGGCATACAGCACGTTGGGATTGCCTGACCGGTAGCCGCCCCACATGGTGTACGGGGTCTTGCCGGTGCGAGCAGCGATACCACTCAGCGTATCACCAGAGCGTACCACCACGCACACGCCGGACGCGGCACCAAACCCAGACTGGCCCATCCTTGCGTTAACAATGGCTTGCACAGCCGCATAACGCGAACCGAGCAGCCGCTGACGCATGGGGATAGAGCCAAATTCGCCACGCATGACCCTATCAGCCAATTCCTGGTCGCTCCCGGATACTGTCGGCTGTGGTGCCGGTGCCGGTGGTGCCGGTGCCGCACCCGTGCTCTTGCCAGCATAGGCCCGCCAAGTGTCGAGCGAGCCATAGACCACGCTCAAATCGACATTACCGTTCCA
>JAAOBB010000154.1_pt1 | contig 33078 bp, 38 predicted proteins | sample 7267541 | NCBI WGS metagenome assembly JAAOBB01 (sample SAMN14345205, study PRJNA599270) | viral metagenome | isolation source: viral-like particles (VLPs) isolated from bee gut | host: Apis mellifera | place: Switzerland:Lausanne | collected 2017-01/2018-02 | reverse complement strand
CTTTACGGATCGCCGCAGGTTAGAAACCCTTTTTTGGGTCCTCCCAACCGATGATTAATAGGAGAATTCGATTATGTCAGGGCCACCGAAAACCCCGACCCACCTACGTTTGGTGAAGGGGAACCCATCAAAACGCCCGATCAACAAAAATGAGCCAAAACCCCCGAAAGGGGTACCCACAACGCCTAAGCATTTCAACAAACAAGAACGTTACTGGTTCAAGGTCTTAGGCGAGCGCTTGGAAGGGATGGGCGTCATTACTTCACTGGATGGTATGGCGCTGGAACTACTGGTTGGTGCATACATAGAGTGGCGACGCCACCGAGATGTTATCGATCAGGAGGGTGATTCGTACAAAACAACCTCGGCAGATGGCAGTGTGATGATCCGTCCCCATCCGCAAGTTGCCATGATGGCTGATGCTTGGAAACGAGTTTGCAAGATGCAGGCTGAGTTTGGGATGACGCCTGCCAGCCGTTCCAAGGTCGAAATCAAGGCACCGGGAGAGGAAGACCCGTTCGCCGAATTCTTAAAAGCGAGAGACTAAATGGCAAAGGTGGCTGATGGTATTCGCTACGCTGAAAAAGTCGTGGCGGGGGAAATCATTGCTTGTGATCTGGTTAAGCTAGCTTGCCAGCGTTTTCTAGATGACCTCAAAAACGGTGAGAAGCGCGGTGTCTTTTTCAGTGAACCTCGCGCTCAGCATATCCTTAATTTTTATAAATTCGTTCCCCACGTGAAGGGTAACCTAGCCGGAAAACCAATCGACTTGATGGATTGGCATGTTTTCATTCTCATCAATATTTTTGGGTTTGTGATCCCGCTAGTGGATGAAAATACCGGAGAGGTGGTGCTACGCAATGATGGCAGTGGCCGTCCTGTGATGGTGCGACGTTTTCGAACGGCCTATAACGAGGTGGCGCGTAAAAACGCTAAATCAACACTCTCCTCGGGTGTCGGTCTTTATATGACGGGCGCGGATGGAGAAGGTGGGGCTGAGGTTTATTCTGCCGCCACGACCCGCGATCAGGCGCGTATCGTTTTTGACGATGCAAAAAGCATGGTCAAACAAGCAAAACCCACGCTGGGGCGGTTATTTGAATTTAATAAGCTCGCTATCTTTCAGGAGCAAACCTCATCGCGTTTTCTTCCCCTATCCAGTGAGGCGAATAACCTTGATGGGTTGAACATCCATTGCGCGGTGGTGGATGAGTTGCATGCACATAAAACCCGTGATGTATGGGACGTTTTGGAGACGGCGACCGGCGCACGTTTGCAGTCTTTACTCTTTGCCATAACGACGGCGGGTTTCAATAAAGAAGGGATCTGCTACGAACAGCGCGACTATGCCATTAAGGTGCTGCGTGGGCAGGTGGATGACGATACCTTTTTTGCCATTATTTTTACGCTGGATACGGATGATGATCCCTTTGATGAGACGGTATGGCAAAAGGCCAATCCCGGCTTGGGCATTTGTAAGCGTTGGGATGATTTGCGTCGTCTTGCCAAAAAAGCCAAAGAACAGGTATCAGCGCGTATTAACTTCTACACCAAGCATTTAAATATCTGGGTGACCGCTGAGTCTGCGTGGATGGACATGCTGAAATGGGATAAATGTGAATATCTTGCCCCTCAGCATGAACTAAAAACCTATCCGATGTGGGTGGGTGTTGACCTTTCTAACAAAATTGATATTTGTGCGGCGGTCAAAGTGTGGCAGGCCAACAATGGTCATGTGCATGCTGATTTCAAATTCTGGTTACCTGAAGGCCGCTTAGAACGATGTTCGCGTCAACAGGCTGAGCTTTATCGCAAATGGGCTGATATGGATAAACTCATTTTGACAGATGGCGATGTTATCGATCATGGGCAGATTAAAGAAGAGCTGCAAATATGGGTAACGGGAGAGAGCCTAAAAGAGATTGGTTTTGATCCATGGAGCGCGACGCAGTTTAGTCTGGCATTAGCGGAAGAAGGGTTACCGCTGGTGGAGGTGCCGCAGACGGTGCGCAATTTTTCTGAGGCGATGAAGGAGCTCGAAGCCTTAGTTTATGGGGGGCGTTTCCATCACAGCAGCCATCCCGTCATGAACTGGATGATGTCGAACGTCACGGTAAAACCAGATAAAAATGACAATATCTTCCCCAATAAATCGACGCCGGAGGCCAAAATTGATGGTCCCGCCGCGCTGTTTACTGCCATGAGTCGATTATTGGTCAACGGTGGTGAAGTGGGTGATAGCCTTTCCACACACATCGAGACCTACGGCCTTCGTTCCCTCTAACGGTTTAACCATTATGTCTTTACCACATTTTTTTACCGCCTTGTCGATCCTGGTCGGGCTCGCTGGCGCGCTTTTTTTGACGTATGGCGTGTGGCGAATATATCCGCCCGCAGGATTTATTGTGGCTGGCCTATTGTGTTTGGTCTGGTCTTTCTTGGTGTCTCGGATGTTGGGTACCCAGACGGGGAACCCCGATAAGGAGGGGTGATGTTCTTTCCGGGTATGTTCCACAAGTCGGGTGATAAGGCGATGACGCCACAGGCGCTCAGTGAGCTTGTTGGTATTTCCTATAACACCTACGCTGGGAAAAGAGTGAGCCCACAGTTGGCCATGCAGCTTACCGCGGTATTTGGGTGTGTTCGCGTGTTAGCCGAATCGGTGGGCATGTTGCCTTGCTCTCTGTATGAACAATTAGATCGTGGAAGCAAAAAGGCTATTAAAGAACGGCTTTATAAGCTGCTTTCGGTCAAACCTAACGGCTATATGACCCCGCAAGAGTTTTGGGAATTGCTCATCGCCTGTTTATGTCTTCGCGGTAACTTCTTTGCCTACAAAGTCATGGCGCTGGGGGAGGTTGTCGAGTTACTCCCGCTCGATCCCGGTAGCGTTGTCGCCAAACTAAACAGCCAGTGGGAGCCGGTTTATCAGGTGACGTTTCCCGATGGTTCCAGCGATACCCTGAGCCAGAAAGAGATTTGGCATGTGCGTATCTTTACGCTCGACGGTCTCAATGGGTTAAGCCCGATTGCCTATGCTCGTCAGGCGATCGGGTTGGGAATGGCAACGGAGGAGCATGGTTCACGCCTTTTTAGTAATGGTGCGGTCACCAGCGGGGTACTGGAAACCGATCAGACGCTATCGGATGAGGCCTTTAATCGCTTAAAAGCCGATTTTGAAGACAGGCATCAAGGGCTGGCGAACGCTCACAAGCCGATGATTTTGGAAATGGGACTGAAATGGAACCAAATCAGTCTCTCGGCTGAAGATGCTCAGTTTTTAGAAACCCGTAAATTTCAGCTCGAGGAGATTTGCCGCATTTTCCGAGTGCCGATGCATTTAGTGCAAAACACCGATCGAGCGACATTCAACAATATTGAGAACCTTGGGATCGGCTTTATCAATTACTCGCTTGTTCCCTACCTCACACGTATTGAACAGCGAATTAATCTTGGATTAGTGAAGGCCAGCAAACAAGGGCAGCTATACGCCAAATTTAACGTTGGGGCGTTGTTACGCGGTGACATGAAATCTCGTTTTGAAGCCTATGCCACCGCTATCAACTGGGGAATGTACTCCCCTAATGATTGCCTTGAATTAGAAGATCGTAACCCGCGTCCGGGAGGTGATGTGTACCTCACCCCGATGAATATGACCACGAAGCCGACCGATAGCGCAAAACCTAAACCACAGGAAGAACCCAATGACGATGATCAAACAACGTCTTGATGTGCCACTGAAACTCAAGTCAGTCAACGACAGCGGTGAGTTTGAGGGCTACGGCTCGGTGTTCGGCGTCAAAGATTGTTTCGATGACATCGTGGTACCGGGCGCCTTTACTAAATCGCTCAGCCTTTGGCGCGAAAAAGGCAGCTTACCGGCAATGCTCTGGCAGCACGATATGCAAGAGCCCATCGGGATTTATACCGAGATGAAAGAGGATGAGGTGGGGCTCTTTGTTCGGGGGCGATTGCTCATCGATGATGACCCTCTCGCCAAGCGTGCACATGCCCACATGAAGGCCGGTTCTTTAACCGGCCTTTCTATTGGCTACGCGCTGAAAGATTACGAATACGACCGAACCAAAGAAGCTTTCTTGCTTAAAGAAATCGACCTTTGGGAGGTCAGTCCGGTGACGTTCCCTGCCAATGATGAGGCGCGTGTGAGCGATGTGAAATCCGCCTTTGCGCGTGGGGAAACGCCATCACCCAAAAGTATTGAGCGAGTCCTGCGAGACGTTGGACTTTCCAAAAGCCAAGCCAAGGCATTTATGGCGGATGGCTACAGCGCACTTTCACAGCGAGACGCTGGCGACCTGAGCGCGGCATTAAATGCACTGAAATCAATCAATTTTAATCAGGAGTAACACCATGGCTGTAGATATTAAAGACATTGAACAGGTCGCGAATGAGCTGAAAGGTAACTTTGACGAATTCCGCCAGAAAAATGATAAGCGTCTTGACGCTATCGAACAGGAAAAGGGCAAGCTGTCAGAAACCGTGGAGACGCTTAACGGCAAACTGACGGCGCTCGATGCGTTGAAATCGGCGCTTGAGGATGAGCTGGCGGCGGTAAAACGTCCCGGTGGTGGCAGCGGCTCGAAAGCCGCGACTGAGCATAAAACAGCGTTTGGCCAGTTTCTGCGTAAGGGCAAAGAAGATGGGCTGGCCGATCTGGAACGTAAAGCGATGCAGACCACAACTGATCCTGATGGGGGCTATGCGGTACCGGAAGAACTGGACCGCAATATCATCAGCGCCCTGAAAGATGAAGTGGTGATGCGTGCCGAATGTAACGTGATTGCCATGGGGACCCCAAACTATAAAAAGTTGGTGAATCAAGGCGGAACGAATAGTGGCTGGGTTGGCGAGACGGACGAGCGTCCTGAAACCAAAACATCGAAGCTGAAAATTATCGAACCTGTTTGGGGCGAAATTTATGGTAACCCGATGGCCACGCAAACCATGCTTGATGATGCGTACTTCGACGTGGAGAACTTCATCACCACTGAGCTCACGCAGGAGTTTGCTGAGCAAGAGGAGATCGCCTTCACTAACGGCGATGGCACCAATAAACCAAAAGGCTTACTGGCCTATGGCAGTACGGATGAAAAGGATGCTGATCGTGATTGGGGCAAGCTGCAGCATTTGTTGGCGGCTAAACCTACGGCCATTACCGCGGATGAAATTATCAAGCTGGTGTATACGCTGCGCAAGCCGTACCGCAACGGCGCGCGCTTTATGCTGAATAACAACACGTTGTTTGCTGTACGTACGCTGAAAGATTCACAGGGTAACTACCTGTGGCAGCCGGGCTTGCAGTTGGGCCAGCCGTCTTCGTTGCTAAGTTATGGCATTGCGGAGAACGAGCAGTTCCCTGATATCGGTGGGGATGCCACACCGATTGGCTTTGGTAACTTTAAGCGCTGTTTCACCATTCTGGATCGCATCGGTGTCCGTATGCTGCGTGATCCGTACACCAAAAAGCCGTTTGTCGGTTTCTACACTACAAAACGTGTGGGCTCGATGATGGTGGACAGCCATGCGGTGAAACTCCTCAAACTGGCGGCAGCGTCAGCCTCAAAATAATCCCGTGGCGGCGTTATGCCGCCTTTCTTGAGGTGCTTATGACGCCAGAATTGTTAGAGGTATTACGCCAGCAGTGCCGTATTGATGATGAGAGTGAAGACACGTTGTTAACGCTCTATGCTCAGGCGGCGAAGGCTGCTGCTGAAACCTTCTTAAACCGCACGCTGGTGGAGAAAGAACAGGATGTTTCGGGCGATGCGTTGCTATTGACGACCGATATCAAGCTGGCACTGATGATGATGGTGGGTCATTGGTATGCCAACCGTGAGGCTGTCAGTCCTGAGCAACTGATGCCGGTGCCGTTCTCCTATCGTGCGCTGCTCGAGCCTTATCGGTTTAAGCCTTTATGAAACCCCTCTCAGCTGGCGAGCTGAATAAACGCATTACATTGAGGCGGATTGAGCAACGACGTGGCCCACTCGGGGAGCCGCTGCCGGATGAACCGGTAGACGTGGCAAAGCCATGGGCAAAGGTTGAGCCGATTTCCGATCGCAAGATCCGCACATCCGAACAGCAGCAGGTTGTCCAGACCTACCAATTTACGCTACGGCCACGTGCAGATGTTGCGCAGGATTGGCAGGTCGTTTTTGGGCAGCAGTTCTTCACTGTGCGCTCAACCGATCGCACGCAGGCCGATCGGCTCATCATTACGGCGGAGGCAGATATTCGTCATGATAGAACAGGCGATTAAAACCGCGCTAGAGCGTATCACCGGGTTGCTCGCGTATCCGCTGTTACTGCCTAAAAGCGCAACGACCGGGGTCACCTTTCAACGTATTTCCGATCCTGAACTCAACACCGGGCTTGTTCGTAGCGGGGTGGTTGAAGGGCGATTTCAGATAACCCTGTATGTGGCTGATGATTTTTCGCAGCTGGTGACGCTCGATAAGGCCATTTGGCGCGACTGGCACAGTCTCGTTCACGGCAATCTTGAGGGCTATCCGGTGCAATACATCGAACGTGCTGGCCTGCAAGATAGTGCGACACCCCTTAACGATGGTTCCACGCTTTACCGTCGCGCCCGCGATTATCTCATCACGTTTTCGGAGTAGCCCATGGATATCACGATGCAATTCCCTTCCGGGAAGGACTTCGATCGCCTGCTGTCTGAGATGGAGCAAAAGGTAGGAATTAAAGTGTTGCGCGACGCGGGGCGGGCGGCGTTGGCCGTGGTTGAGGCCGATATGAAGCAGCACGCTGGATACGATGAAAAAGGCACCGGTGAGCATATGCGCGACAGCATTAAAATTCGCAGCACCAGCCAGATAAAAGACGACCGCTATGCCACGGTGGTCACCCTCAAGGTGGGGCCGAGCAAGCAACATCACATGAAAGCGCTGGCGCAGGAGTTCGGCACCGTCAAACAGGTGGCAAAACCGTTTATTCGTCCCGCGTTGGACTACAACAAGCCGCAGGTGCTTAAGGTCTTGGCCATAGAGCTTCGTTACGCCTTAGAAAACCGTTAATCCGATGCCGCTGTAGTGCGGCTTTTTTATAGAGAGAATAATCATGTCTGATGAACAGATTAAAAGTCCGTCCTCGTTTGCCACGCTGCCTGCCGGTACGCGCGTGTTGTATGGCCCGCTGGGGTCAACTATCGATAAAGCCAGTCTACTGCAAAACATCACTACGCTAGGTGCGACGGGCAGTAAAGGGACCTATATCGAGGTCACGCGCCTTATCGATAAAGAGCCCAAATATATGCAGGATATGGCCGAAGGTGAGGATAAAACCTTTGTCTTTCTCGATGCGCCAGATGATGAAATTCAGGAGGCGTTTATTGACGCGGCGGATGCTAAACAAACGGTGCTGCTGTTTATTGAGTTCCCGAACAAACGTATTGCCACCCAAGAGCTGGCATTGAATGGACACAGCATGCAGGCGGTCGATTCCCCCAAGGGGAAGGTGCTGCAGGTGGAAGTCTACGCTAAGCAAAACAGCGTGCAATGGTCTAAGAAATCCTCAACGCCGGAGAGTGGCTCATAATGACGTACAAAAATCTGTTACTTCAACCCAACAACGCGACGATTTCCCTGACGCTACTGGGACAACCCGTCCACATTCGCCGCCTGTCGGCGCAAGATATGCTCGATTACAGTGCGCAAATTGATGATGAGCGTGCGCAGGGCGACAACTCGGCGCAGTTAGCCAAGGCGGGCGTGGCGCTAATTATTCGTGCGTTAGTGAATGCCGATGGCAGCCGTCCAGACAACGCGGACTTACCGACGCCGGAGGCGATTTTACAGGTGCATTCTCAGGCCGACATTATGCAAGCGCTGACCACGGTACAGCGTCACAGCTATGGCACGCTTGAGGAGGCGGAAAAAAACTAACCGACTCGCCGTGGCTATGGTCAATCTTTTCATTGGCTGACCGCCTCGGTGAGTCTGACCCACGTAAAATCGCCGTACTGCCTGCCGATATGTTGCTGCACTGGCAGGCATACCTGAAAATGCGTGCCGAGCAGGCGGTGTCTGCCTCGGCGCTCCCTCATAACGCTCCTTCTGCATACCCGGCTGAAACAGACGATTTTGCAGAATGTTTACGGATAATAGGCCATGGCTGATGTTGCTTCATTAGCGGTTGCGTTGCATCTCAATGCCGCCAGCTTTAAGTCGCAGTTTGTTGACGCGATGAAAACCGCCGATACCAGTGCGCAGCAGTTTAATCAAAAAGCCCAAACCGAAAACCGAAAAACCAAGCAGTCGTTTGTGGATTTGGGGGCAGGGGTTCGGGGCGTCGATGCGGACTTTGGACGCGTCAATAATAACGTTAACACCAACATTAAGGGCTTTGGACAGCTGCGCTATGCGTTGTCCAACCTTGCCGCTGGTGGGAATGTCGCCAGCAGCACGCTGACCAGTGCGTTAATTCCGGCGTTGGGCACGGGGCTAACCTCTGCCGTGTCTCAGGGCACTCAGAGCATTCACCAGCAGCGAGAGGCGATGATAGCGCTGGCGACCTCACAGGTTAACGGGGCGCAGTCGATTATTGCCAATGCGCGTGCCGCGCGTGACCAGGCGCAGTCTCAGTTTGCCGTGGCACAAAAGACTATCGAGGCGGCAAAGGCACAGCGTGAGCAGGCATTTTCTCTCGATGAGTATTATGCCAAACAGGTGGAGGTGAATAAGCAGTTTGGCGTGACGGTGAATTACCAGGAGGAGCACGCTAAAAACGCCCGCGCCATTACCGAAGCGAATCTGGCGGAAGCTGCCGCAAAACAAAAGATTGCCGCCGCCGCGAAAACGGTGCTGGAGTCGGATATTGCCGAGTCTAACGGCAAGCGCACGTTAACCACCGCCACGCGAGACCTTGCCGCTGCGAGCCAAGAGCTGTCCGTGGGGCAACGGATGGCGGCAACCAGCGCGGGACTGATGCGAACCGCTATGGCGGCGATGGGGGGACCGGTCGGTATCGGCGTGATGATAGCGATTTCCAGCGCAAAAGCGCTGTATAGCAGCTATGAAAAGGCAGAGGCCGCCACCAAAGGCTATACAGCTGCCTTACAAAAAAGCGGTAATCAATCAGCCATCGCCGTCAAAGATATCCAGTCGCTGACCTACAGTCTGGGCAATACCGAAGGGGCGATTAAGTCGGTGACGGCGGCGGTCGGGGCTGGCTTTGGTGGCAGTATGCTTGAGCAGGTCTCTGCACTTGGCAGTCGTATGGAGGAAGTCGGTCAAAGCTCGGATGATTTGGTCGGTATGTTGTCGAGCCTCAAAGGCGACCCGTTACAGGCGATGGAGAAGCTCACCGAGCAGGGGATATTGCTTAACGGTAGCCTGATTTCGCAGATTGTGACCCTCACCCGACAGGGGCGTACCAGCGAAGCCACCGCGCTGTTACAAAAAGCGGCGATGGATGACGTTAACCAAAAAGTGACCGAGCAAGAAAGCCAGATTAGCGGCCTTGAAGGGGCATGGAAGTCTCTCAAGAAAACGGTCTCCGATGCATTTAACGTGATGGGGCAGGCGCATATTGCTACCGCGCAGGCGCAAGCCGCTGCCGCTGGCGTTAAGATGGAGGTCAGCAATAAACCCGCCGAAGAAGCCAAGGCCGCCGCCGAAGCGCGTTTTGCACAGCTGCAAAAAGAGCGAGAAGCCATCACTCAACGGCTCAAGCTCGAAAATGAAATAGCGGGGCTGATAAAGTCGGGTGCAGACCCTGCCAAGGAGCGCGGCAGGCTGACCGATGAGCTTAACCGGAAGCTTAAAGCCGGTGAAATCGACGCCCAAAACTACGCGCAGGCGATGAAGGGGCTCAATAAGCAGTTTAAAGAGCACACCCAAACTAGCGCCAGCGCCTACAAGGACGACGAAGCCACGCGCCGCCTGCAAGATCTGCGTTCACAGGAAGTGGTTTTACGCCAGCAGGCCACGCAGACGGACGAATTAAACGCGGCAGAAAAGAAGCTGTTGGCGTTTAATCAGGAAATCGCGGAGCTGAAAGAAAAGCGTATCTTGACCGCCGGTCAACGCAGCGTCTTAGTGTCGGAGGCACAGCTTCGCGCACAGCTCGCGATAAACGTCAGCCTTGAGAAAGCCAACGAACAACGCAAGGTTGCGCTGCAGGTGCAAGAGCAAATGCGTGATGTGACCGAGTCCACGCGCAAGCTGCAGCAGGAGTACGACAACAAAGCCGCCCAGCTCACCATGAGCGCAGGGGCTTATGATCAGAGAGTGGAAACTCAGCGCATTCAGGAGGATTTTCGTAAGCGTCGTGAGGATCTTGATAAACAGTATGCTGATAAAACTGATTTAATTTATAAGGCCAGACTGGAGGATTATCGCGCTGCTGAGGAAGCGCAAATTGCCATCGTTCAAAGCGGTGCCGATAAGAAGGCGGCGATAGAAGCTGATGGTTTTGCCGGGATGCAAAAAGGACTATCTGACTGGCGCGAGGCGGCTGGGAATACCTTTGCGCTAACGCGTGACGCCGCCACCAACACCATGAGTACCATGGGCGACGCCTTTGCTAGCTTCGTGGTGAAAGGCAAGGGGGACTTTAAGTCGATGGCCTCCTCTATCCTCACGGATTTGGGCATGATGATCGCAAAAATGGCCTTCTTCAACGCCATTAAGTCAGGCTCCACGGCGATGGGGGTGCAAGACTGGTTTGGTTTTGCGGACGGGGGTTTTACGGGACCGGGCGGCAAACATGATGTGGCGGGGGTAGTACACAAGGGTGAATGGGTGGTGCCACAGGATGTGGTGAAAAAGCCCGGCATGCTGAGTTTTCTCAACGAGCTCACCTACGGCGCAGGCTACGCCGATGGGGGTTTGGTGGGTGGCGTCACGCCACGCAATACGGCGTCGTCTGCACCCGCGCAAACATCCGCACCCAGTCCCACACGCGAGTTGCATGTGTATATTCCAATATCGGTTTATAAAGAGCAGGGCGGGTCTGCCAGTGAGGGTAATGATTCGGTCGGGGTTACGGATGATTTACGGCGCTGGGTGCTGGGAACGGTAGAGTCGCGGTTGCAGGACTCGATGCGCGACGGTGGTGAACTCGATCAGTTTGTGCGTGCCAGGACTTAACACGTTTTCGCTGTTTGTGTCAGTATGTATCAAAATGACATAAAGGGAGAAGACGATGAAACGCATTATGCTCGGGGTGCTGTGCTGCACGTTAATGGGGGCGGCACTGCCCACGCTGGCGCGTGATCTGACGATGCCGGAGAAAAAAATCATTATGGACGTGGTTAACGGCCAGCTGAAAGATCCCGACAGCGCCAAATATTACTGGCAGGACTATAAAGAGGAAGGAGTTTATTGCGCGCACGTTAACGCTAAAAACTCCTATGGTGGTTATGGTGGAAAAACGCCGATTATGATGAGTGTCAAAAGGGACGGTAAAGGCCGAATTAATTCGGCGCAGGGCGGAATTTTAAGTGATTCATTATCTGACCATATCTGCACCGATGCTGGTTACAAAATTTAATCATCACGCCGCTTCACTAAACCCGCTTATATGGCGGGTTTTTTCTTTTCAGGAGGTCAAATGGATACTTTTCATTTCTCGCCTCGCCCCGGCATAGGGGTGAGCGCCAAGCCCAACGTGACCACGGTTAACTTTGGCGATGGTTATGAACAGCGTCGCGCAGCGGGGATCAATGCGTTACTGGAAAGCTACACACCCACCTTTCGTATTGCCCCTGAGGAATTGCCCGCCATTGAGTCTTTCTTTCGGCGGCATGGCGCGGTGAAGGCGTTTTATTGGCGCTCACCGCACCGTCACGTCAGGTTAAAAGTTGTCTGCCGTGAATGGTCTCACGTGGTGAATAACCGCTATATCGACGTGAGCTGTAAGTTTGATGAAGTGGTCGCTTAGGAGCTGCTATGCAAGATATTCCCCAAGGTACGCTTAACCAGACTACGGAGATTGAGCAGGGACCGAATCTCGACTTGTGGGAGCTGGATTTAACCTCGCTCGGCGGTCAGCGCTTTTTCTTTCACGACGGCCTGAACGAAAAGGGCGAGCCGGTGGTGTGGCAAGGGCGTGTTTATTCTCCGTATTCGGTGCTCGGTAACGGGTTTGAGTTTAACGGTAAAGGCCCCGCCAGCCGTCCTTCAATCAAAGTCTCTAACCTCTTTGGCCTCATTACCGGTATGGCCGAGGATTACGATGGCTTGGTGGGCGTAAAGGTCGTTCGGCGTCAGGTCTATGTGTGCTTTTTGGATGCGGTGAACTTTATCGACGGCAACCCGCAGGCCAACCCAAGCGAGGAAGTGATTTCCCGCTATGAGATTGAACAACTCTCTGAGCTGACATCTGAAACCGCCACTTTCACGCTCTCTATTCCCACCGAAACCGATGGGGCGCAGTTTCCTTCCCGTACCATGCTGGCGGATATTTGCTCATGGGCGTACCGCTCAGCGGAGTGCGGCTATACCGGCCCCGCCGTGGCGGATGAGTTCGACCAGCCCACCGCTAACCCCGGCAAGGATAAATGCGGTAAATGTCGGCGTTCGTGCGAGCTGCGTAACAATATCGGTTCGTTTGGCGGCTTCCTCTCCATTGGCAAACTCGGCCGTTAAATCGGAGTCCTTCATGCTTGAACACGCTATTTTGGCGCACAGTGCACGTTGTGCGCCTGCCGAGTCATGCGGTTTGGTTATCGCCAGCGCTGACGGCCCGCAGTATGTCCCGTGTATTAATCGCAGTACCACGCCCAACCATTTCGATATTTTGACCGATGATTACCTGAATGCGTTGGCGTTGGGGGAGGTAGTGGCGGTGGTGCACAGCCATCCCGATGGGTTGCCCTACCTCAGTGAGGGAGATCGCGCCAGACAGGTCGCCAGTGCGCTCCCTTGGTGGTTGGTGCACGATGGCAGTATCACCCGCTATCGCTGCGTGCCGCCGCTTCTTGGGCGTCACTTTGAGCACGGCGTGATGGATTGCTACAGCCTGTTTCGCGACGCTTATCATCTGGTGGGGATTGAGATGCCCGATTTTACCCGCGCCGATGATTGGTGGCGCCACGGTGAAAACCTCTATCTCGACAATATGCGTGAGACGGGGCTTTATCCTGTTAAGGGAGACGCGCAGCCCGGCGATATTATCCTGATGTGCTACGGCTGCTCGGTGGCAAACCATGCCGCGATTTATCTGGGCGACCAGCGCATCCTACATCACCTTCCCAATCAATTGAGCAAACGCGAGGAGTACAACGGCTCATGGCAACGACGCACCCACAGCATTTGGCGACACCGGGATTGGCAACCTTCGTCCTTCACGGCGATTTGCAACGATTTGGCCGCCGCATCTCCTTACAGGTAAGCAGCGCCGCCGAGGGCTTGCATGCCCTGCTAACCCAAATCCACGGCCTACGCGCCCACCTGCAAAACGGCTGGTATCAGGTGCGCATCGCCCAGCACGATGTCGCGCCCGTGGAGCTTGCCCAGCGTATGAATGACCCCTTACCCAATGGCGCGGTGGTGCATATCGTGCCAAAGCTTGCCGGTGCGGCAAAAGGCGGAGTCTTTCAGTTTATCGCCGGTGCAGCGCTCACCACGGTCGGCTTACTGACCTCATGGACGGGCGTGAGTTCGGTGTTGGTGGGTGCCGGTATTGGCATGATGCTGGGCGGGGTGGCGAGCATGTTGACCCCGACACCCAAAACCCCCAAGTCGAGCCAAACCGATAACGGCACCGGCAACAGCTATTTTTCTAGTCTTGAGAATGCGGTTTCGCAGGGCAACATTATTCCCGTTCCCTATGGGGAAATCTTAACTGGTTCGCGGGTGATTTCGCAGTCGACGAGCATTTGGGATGGTGACGGGGAAAGTGACGTTGACCTTGGCAAGGTGGGGCAACAGCTGTCTTAATCGACTTTGAATCATTGTATTTAAATCCCTGAATTTGAATCACTACGACCTCCTCATGGGAGGTTTTTTTGTTTAAGGAGTCCCCATGGGAAAAGGTGGTGGTAGTCAACATACGCCGTATGAGCAGCCGGATAATCTCATCAGTAAGCAGAAAATATCGATTATTGACTGCCTCGGGGAAGGCCCCATTGAAGGGCCGGTGAACGGCCTGCAGAGCGTATTACTGAAAATGACCCCCGTCGTTGATGCGCAGGGAAACAGCAACGTAAACGGCATGCATCTACAGTGGGTTGCCGGTGAGAATGAACAGCCCGCGCTCAGTGGATTCGAGGGCTCGGGCGTTGAAGTCCCGGTGAACACCGAAATCAAGCACAGTGCACCGCTCACCCGCACTATCACATCCACCAATATCGACCGCCTGCGTTTTACCTTTGGCGTGGCGGCGTTGGTGGAGGCGCGCGATAACGGTGACCGAGTTGCCAGTAGTGTCGCCATGCAGATCCAAATTCAGCGTGATGGCGTGTGGGTGACCGAGCGTAATGTGACGATTAGCGGCAAAACCAGCGGGCAATATTTGAATGCGTTGGTGATAGACAATCTTCCCCCACGGCCCTTCAACGTCCGTATGGTGCGTGCCACGGCGGATAGCACCAGTGACCGACTGCAAAATAAAACCCTGTGGGCAAGCTATACCGAAATTATAGATGTGAAGCAGCGTTACCCCAACACCGCTGTGGTGGGCTTAACGTTTGACAGTGAGCAGTTTGGGAGTGAGTTGCCCGCGCGTAACTACCATATCCGTGGGCGCATTGTTCAGGTGCCCAACAATTATGACCCCGCAACCCGCGCCTATACCGGGATTTGGGACGGCGCATTTAAGCCTGCCTATACCGATAATCCGGCGTGGTGCTTGTACGATATGCTGACCCATCCACGCTACGGCCTTGGGCGGCGTATCGGTCTGTCCGATGTGGATAAATGGGCGCTGTATACCTTGGCGCAGTATGCCGATACGTCTGTTCCCAATGGCTATGGCGGGACAGAGCCGCGCATGACATGCAACGGATACATCACAACGAAGCGCTCGGCTTATGATGTTATCAATGATTTTTGCTCCATTATGCGCTGTATGCCGGTGTGGAATGGGACGCGATTAACCTTTGTGCAAGACCGCCCCGCCGATAAGGTGTGGACCTATACAAACGCGAACGTCGTCAATGGGGATTTCACCTACACCTTTAGCCCTAAAAAGTCGCGGCATAATGCGGTGTTGGTGCGTTGGATAAACCCCGATAACGGCTGGCAGGAGGATTTCGAATATGTGTCGGATGATGTGGCCATTGCCGAGCGGGGGCTTAATCAACTGGAGGTCGATGCGTTTTGTTGTACCAGCCGTGGGCAAGCGCACCGCCTTGGGCTTTGGATTTTAACCACCGAGAAATACGAAATCCAAACTGTCGGATTTAAAGTGGCAGCCGAAGGGTTGCGCCACTTGCCGGGGGATATCTTTGAGGTGGCAGACAATGACTATGCCGCCAGCATGATTGGCGGTCGCATCTTATCCATTGATGCTAAAAACCAACAGGTCACGCTAGACCGGGCCGTGACGCTTCCCTCGGGTAAAACAATCATCAACCTCATTGCGGGAGATGGTCAGCCTGTGAAGGTGGAGGTACGCTCACAGCCCAGCCCTGATGTTTTAAAATTGGCTTCATTTCCTGTGGGCATCAAACCACTTTCAGTCTGGTCTATTACGCTGCCGTCACTGCGCACGCGCTATTTTCGCTGTTTATCGATTAAAGAGGACAAGAAGTCCGGCACCTATGAGGTGGTGGCCTTGCAGCACGTTCCTGAGAAAGAAGCGATTGTGGATAACGGGGCGTCCTTCGATCCGAAGCCCGGTACAGGGAACAGCACCATTCCGCCAGCCGTAGAGCACCTGACGGTGGAGGTCACCCCCGATGAAAGCCAATATCAAGCCGTCGCGCGTTGGGATACCCCTCGGGTGGTGAGCGGAGTGCGTTTCGAGCTGAAGCTTAATCTCGGTGACCGGGTTGTGGGCACCCAAACTACCTCTGAGATGACGTATCGCTTTACCGACCTGCCGCTGGGTGAGTACACGCTGACGGTGCGGGCGCTCAATAGCATGGGCCAACGCGGTGACCCGTCGACGGTGACCTTTATGATTAATGCGCCGGAGGCACCGGCTTTTATTGAGCTGACGCCGGGCTATTTTCAAATCACGGTGACCCCTCGTCAAAGTTACTACCAGTCAGGCACGCGCTTTGATTTCTGGTTCTCAGAAAAACGCATCACCGATATACGGCTGGTGGAGTCGTTGGCGCAGCAACTCGGTATAGCCAGTTATTGGGTGAAAGACCGCCTGATGAAGCTGGGCACTGATTACTTTTTCTATGTGCGCAGCGTGAATACGGTGGGGAAATCCGCCTTCGTGGAGGCCATCGGTCAGGTCAATAGCGATGCGGAAGGGGTGCTGGATATTCTCAAAGACCAAATCACCGCCGATCAAATGACGCAGGACTTCCTCAAAGGCATCGATAACAACCTAGTGAAAGATGAGTTTGAAAAGGCGTTAGCGGATACCGAGGCTAAAGTTGACCAGAAACTAGAGATACTGGAATCCTCGGTGGGTGAGTCAACTGCACAGCTGCAAGAGCTAAAGCAAACCGTCGCCAAGGAAGATAAGGCGCTATCGCAGCGTATTGACAACGTCAACGTGAAAGTCGGTGAAAATGAATCAGCAGTCCAGACGATCAGCAAAGCGCAGGCCGATCTTAAGGGGGATGTGTCCGCAATGTGGTCTATGCAGGTACAAACTACCTCAGATGGCAAAAAGGCGATAGCTGGGATACAGGCGACAGCGGAGGGGGGATTTGGTCAGGTTCTTATTCTGGCTGATCGCTTTGCGGTCATGAATCCAAATAACGGCAGTGTAGATTTACCGTTTGTGATACAGAACGGGCAAATCATCATGGATGAAGCTTTTATGAAATCGCTCAATATCAACGGGCGATTTATTGTGACACCGACCGGAGAGCTGTCTATCCGCGCCGATGCGAACAGTAACGTGGGGCTCAAAATGAACAGCTCGCTTATCCAGATTAATGATGAAAAATCACAGCCTGCCGTCAAGCTGGGGTATCTCAATATCACGCTCTAAGGAGGATGTATGGGCTACGGATTGGAGGTCAGAAACCCCAGCACGGGGAAAATGTTTGACCTGTCGAATGTGGCAAGTGGCCTAATGTCATTTGTCACCAAGCTGGAGTTTAATGTGGATTATAGTAACGCCAGCTCGATGACGTTTAATGTATTGGGTGATGTCCCCGCGTCCTCGGAAATTGTGGTGATATACAACGTTTCTACGGCGGCGTTGGATGCACCTTCCCCGTACTTTGGGGTGGACTTTATCAGCGTGACGGGGTTTTCCCGCAGTGGCAGTAACCTGATTATTCACTTTAACCATAAATTGAATATTCGCGGCTACCAGCAAGCCCCGTTGTCGATAAGCGTCTACCAGATAACGGGGTTTCCCAAAAATACCGATGCCTATGGTATTGCGTTCTTTAACGGCACGTCACCGCAGGCCATCACCGATGGCACCAAGCTGGGCTATGTCAGGGAGAGTGCGGTGCGGACCATTGGTGCCAATTCAGTGATTAGCGTAGCGGATATGGCGGGAGCGGGGGATGCGGTGTTTGGGTGGTGGAGTAATCCCTCCGCCGTAGTGGAGATGAATCACGCCGATAAAACCATTTCTTCCACAGCGGCTACCACACTGTATCTCACGACGTTTGGCGAAATCGCGAACCTCACCCTGCCTAAATATGGCTTGGCTATTTGGAATAAATCGAGAAGGCTGGTGTATACCAGTGCACACATTCCCTTCTCAAAAGTCACGACCAAAAATATCGGCACGTCCACCGTGGATACGGGGGTGAATAAGCCCATGATACCTCTGGGGCGCTACGGCTATGATGCGATAAATAACGGCACATGGACGATACCCATTCGTGGAGCCACGATAAACGGTCGCAACGTGGGCTCAGGACGCTCGGCACGCAATCAATACAACCGATTGAACACCGGGGGAACGACACCCAATATTTCGAATCAGCCTTTACCTTGTCCCATCTTGGACGCCACGTTGTATCACAACGTTTAAAGCCCCTCTCAACCAAACTCTTTGATCCGCTTCGGCGGATTTTTGCATATGGAGGCACCATGTCCGTAAAAATTTCTGGTGTGATGAAAGACGCAATGGGGAAACCCATTCCAGATTGCACCATTGCTTTAAAAGCCCTGCACACCACGGCGACGGTTATCACTAAAACCGTGGGCAGCCTACAGCCCGAAGAGAACGGCAGCTACAGTATGGACGTAGAGCTGGGCAAATACAGCGTCACGCTGTGCGTGGAAGGGTATCCACCGAACGATGTGGGCGAGATTTACGTTCATAGTCAATCGGTGCCCGGCACGCTGAATTATTATCTTGGACTGCCAACCGAAGGGGACCTACCGCCCGCCGCTATTCAGCAGTTTGAGGCGATGGTCGAGCTGGTTTCACAGCAAGCCGCGCAGGTCGAAAAAGATAAAGCCGCTGCTGCTGCGAGTGCCAAGGCCGCAAAGCTCTCTGAAACCAATGCCAATACATCAGAAACTAACGCGGGGAAAAGCGCCGCTGCTGCACTCGTCAGTGAAAAAGCCGCGAAAACCTCAGAGACCAATACGGCAAAAGGGATTGAGGCCGCTGCTGCCAGTGCACAGGCAGCAAAGCTATCTGAGAATAACGCCGATGGCAGCAAAAAGGCTGCACAGGCGAGTGCGGCAGAGGCTTTAGCCTCTCAAGGTGCTGCGAAAACATCAGAAACCAACGCAGGCAATAGCGCCAAGGCCGCGTCTGGCTCGGCGGATAAAGCCAAATCTGAGGCCGACCGCGCCACCACGGCAACGGATGGCAAGCAGGATAAAAATGCCTTACTCACAGCGATTGCAGCACTCAATACCGCCGCTGACCAGATTATAACTCTGACGGGAAAGAATTCAGTTGCGACCGCTGTACTAACAAAGTTTGCCAAAGAGATGTTGGCGAAAACGGATGCGGCAGGTGTTCGCGAATACCTCGGTTTAAAAGAAGTGCTTATTAGAGGTGATTGCGGGGTTGGCTCAAAATCCGATTATTTACCCGCATCATTGAATGGTGCTTCGGGCTTTTTTGGTGCGGGAAGTTATGCCGTTGGTACATCAGCTGCTGTTGTTGTTCAGTCCTCATACGGTGCCGAACGGCGAGGGCAATGGGCTGTTAACATGGCTAATGAGGCGTTTTTTAGATTCTGTAACTCCGCCAGTGAAAGTGCCACTACGCACCCTTGGAAGAGGTTACTGTATGATGGGGTCACCAATATAACGATTGGCAGTTCTGAATGGAAAGGGAGTATGGTATTACGACCATCCGAATCGACGGGGGCCCAACTTATTACCTGCAAGCACTACAATACCAATATCAATAGAATCGCATATGGCCAATATAACTCTTACGATTGGTGTCTCTTCACATATAGTGAGACTGGCGCATACACATCGAGAGCGCTAAGAATATTAACTGATGGGACATCGTATTTTGAGAAAAATATGTATGTCAGTGAAGGTGTAACATGCAAGTCGTTGACACAAACATCTGACGCCGATTTTAAAGATAAAATACAACAAATCCCCGATGCGCTTGAGAAGTTGAGTAAAATAAGGGGCGTTACATTTAATTGGAAAGAAACGGATTTACCTTCAGCTGGCGTTATTGCACAAGAAGTGATGGAAGTGCTTCCAGAAATCATTAGTACGATTTACGACCCCGTAGAAACCAAAGAAACGGGCGAGGCTGGTGAGCCAATTACGGAAAACACACTGGATAATAGACATTATGCTGTTGAATATAATGGCATCATAGCGCTACTGGTGGAGGCATTAAAGGAAGAGAAAGCGGCGAGAGAAACACTTGGTGAGGCGCTGGCAGATTTGAAAGAAAAGGTTAGTTTGCTCTCCCGTAAGGAGTGAGTTCGCGATCACCTAATTAGTTTGCGCCGGTCCGTATGCAAGAGACCGGCATCAAATTAAACAAATTGGCTAGGCGTTTTATAAAGATAGGTGAGTAAGCGTCTATAGCTTTCTGCAAGAAGTGCATCTGTGGTCGATTCAAGCTCAGTGACAAAGCAAGAGATGACGAACTCGACGGAAACAACGGGTTTGATTGTTCTCAAATAATCGTAAGTGTCTCTTAATATTATGAAATCATCAGCCGCGAGGTTAATAGGTGACTCTTGTTCGTCCGTTTGTACTTGTCGAGTGTAATACTTACGTTTTTTCATTTAATGGCCAATAAAAAACTTCTGGCTACACAGCAGTATCCAGAAGCAAAGGGAGTGGTATATGCAGTTTTATCAACTTCCATGCTAGTTAATGCACTAACTTATAGATAATAGGCTGGTAAATGGAATTTGCCATGGGAATGGCGAAATATTTTATCTAAAGCCGTCTATTGAGACTCGAAGGTTGGTTTGCACCGGAGCGTATGCAAGACTCCGGCGCAGTGACAATGCCAGTGGATCGCTAATGCGTTTAAGTGATTCAAATGGATATTGTCAGACGCGGATGCTACAGAGATAAACCAGAGTAACAATAAGGTTTAGTCTTACAAAATATTTAATTCCTGCCTAATCAGAATCTTCCCACACTCTTCCCATGATCCCCTTCACAACAGCCCACATCACAAATATACTGTACATATAAACAGTGTATTTGATAGGTGACATATGGGCTTCCCATCTCCGGCAGCTGACTACACAGACAAGCCAATCAGTCTGGACGAGCTATTTATTAAAACACCGCATGCAACATACTTCATGAAGTGTCCAGACTATTGCCCGAGCGCTGGCGTGCTAAAAGATGCGCTACTTGTAATTGACAGTTCGAAGCGACCAGTTCACGGAAGCGTAGTGGTTGCCGCTCTATGCGGCGAGTTTGTCTTGCGTCGATTGTTGACGATGCCGGTGCCTTGCTTAGCGAAACTGGAAAATTATGATGATGTGACGTTTGCAGATGAAGAGACTGGATTCGAAATTTTCGGAGTAGTGACGCATGTAGTTAATGATATGACGATGAGTGAGTTCGACGACAGCCCTTGCATGTAATAGGGGAGGCATAGGTCGTTAGGATGTCTAGATGTGTTAGCTCAAACTTGACCTGACACATCTATAACACAGAGCTAAACCTAATCTGACAGTCTGCTTTGAGCGAACAGCGGAAGTTCGCAACTCCAACAACTACATGACTTACATTGCCGTGTGTTAAGCAAGGGGAACAGGTCAAAGTTCTTGATGATGCAAGATTAATCTCAACCCACCTGATTCTTCAAAAGTATTACCAGATGGGGCTAATACATGTTGCTATTTAAGGTAGCCCCGAGTATCTGAGACTGGCCGAGAAGGCTCCACCATCACTCAAAACTTTCAAACATTTACCCCCCTCCATCTGCTGATTTGACGATATGGTTTAATTTTATTTAATCGATTTCTATTTGGGAGCATACACGTAATTAATACGTGCAATATTCTCTTTTACATCAGGACTCTCAGAGAATAAAAACTCAATCAAATCCCCAATAATAACGCAAGCATCATCAATAGCCGACCTTGTAATCTTCGATCCCCCGTGGCTACCGTGATTTCCCAGCCACTTCAGAGCCATGAACGCCTCATTTTTTGGCTCCAGCATAGCTGAATAGTCACTAATTCGCTTATGTGTAGTTAGCTGAATTTTTTGACCTTTTTTATTGAGTTCTGCCTTCTCTCTTGGTACCCCAATGCTATCGAGCATCATCTCTAGGACAGTTCTCATGATATTTACCGCTGATGCAGGGTGAGAAGGAATGAGCGCAGAAATTTCATCCAACATATCAAAAATTTCTGCAGGGCATTTCTCTGGTGGCAGGAATAGCGGGAGAGGAGGATAAAAATGCTTTGGACGGTAACCTGATTGATACCAACGTTCCGTCATTTCATCATTGAATTCTTCTAAAGAAATGACTTGTCCAGATAACGCCACATGTTCTCGGCATGCTTGGCGGCTACAGCGCAGCAGGCAACTAAAAACGCCTTTAGCCATTTCTTCATCAAACCACAATTCGTCTCGGTAAGTAGTGGTTTCGCTCGTCTCAGCAGTTTTAAAACTATCAGCTACTACCTCCAATGTCTCATTAAGACAGGTCGGGCATCGCCAAGCTGGTAAGTCATTTCTTCGGAACGTGGCATATAGTAATTTTGGTTGCATCTTCATTCTCTTGTTGGACGTCATCCTAACAATATTTTCTTAATCATTAGTGCTTCACACTTTCCAAGTAGAAACAGAATTTGTTACTTTTACTAAAATTAGCTTAGCAATTTTGTGCCAATGTATCAGATCATTCATTGAGTGGTGTCAAGAGGATATGATCTGCTCTCAAGTGATTATTACATCTTATCGATAGCAGCGTTCGCTCCTGACACAAAGTTACCTTTCAGACTAGGTTTAGCTCTGTACCGTAGTTGTGTCAGGTCAAGTCCGAGCTAATACAACTAATATTCATAATTAGGATTGCAGTTAGTGCCGCCTAATGCTTGGCAAATAGCTAATGCTCTTGCTCTTTTCTGACGTGGAGTTAGTTCTAATTTATTCTTTTGTTCTGGAGTTAAATTATCCAATAGATCTTTGTTTATTAATTTATAGCAGTAATTTACGATTCCTTGTGTATTTCTATTATCAATTTCATTTGAAATAGTTTTATAACGCATCAGATTTTCATTGTATTCTGGATGGGATGATGGGTTAACATTCAATTCGTCCATTTCATAATGTTTTTTCGTTTTACATAATTGAAGGTCTGAATATGTAGAGAAATCATCTTTTCTTTTTTCAGTTACTCCAGGAGCAGAAATGCTGGCACAACCAGCCAAAAGTGTAGTCACTATAAAAATAATAAAAGCAGATTTCATGTTATTCTCTATAATTGAATTATGTATTTTATATAACCATAAGTTCAGAATTAATTCGTTCAATGCCGAGCAAGGTATAATCTATCAATTTAACATCTTTTTGAAATAATCACCTATAGCATTGGAGAAATTTGCGACGTCATGCCGAGACAATGGTATAAAAATTAATTAGAAAAGTGAAAACGACATCCACCCCACCTCACGCCTGTGAGGGGATTGTAGCGTGGAAGTTCCCCAACTAAAGTCGGAAACTTTGATATCTAATGATCTCTACCAACTTCCGCTATTGGCACAGAGCTGCCTCTCAGATTAGGTTTAGCTCTGTGCTATAGATGTGTTAGGTCAGTTTGAGCTAATGCAGTTTAGAACGGCTAAACAGTATTAAGCCATTTCAATTTCTTCACATATTAACCATTCATCGGCTTCCTCGAACATCTCCTCAACCATCTTTCTGATCACCTTAGAAGCGTCTTTACTTGCACCAGTGATCACAATATCTGTTGCTGTTGCAAATCGAGTAGAAGTCTCGGCACCCACGTATTTTTTATTCAGACGTTTTTTTAGTTCCTGAGCGATTTGATGTAGCCCATCCCGCGGTAAACTTTTTTCATTTCTTCGGTCGATCTTAATCTCTACACGCATGATCTTCCTCCATCATTAAACTTACAAATAGCTGTATAAAAAAACAGTTGTTATTTTTGTACTTTTTAAAGTTGAGCGCAAGACCTTAACTGTGTTTTTAACCAGTATTTTAAAATGGGGCAAAAATGGGGCAAAAATTTGTCTCGAGTGGGCAGGTATGAGCAGGCAAGTGATGTATGAGGTTCAAAGAAAAGCCAGTAAAAGCGGGGCTTGGGCTCGCATGGGCGGGCTCCTACAAAACTGACTCAATACTGTATAGACGTATTGAGCCACGGCTATATACTCCTTGATGTATAAGGGTTTTATGATGTCCCACCAATCTTATGGGGCATGGGTGGGGCATTATTGCTTAATTTTGAATTCAATAGTGCCAACTGGTCGGAATTATGGTCCGGTATCCAGTCGCCGTAGACGTTAAACAGCATCTGGGCAGAAGTATGCCCCATCTGCGTCGCAATAAACGCAGGATTCGCCCCGGCTGACAATGACCAACACGCATAGGTATGCCGTGACTGGTACGCCTTACGGTGGCGGAGTTTAGCCCGTTTTAAGGTTTTATCCCAGTTATCACTTATCGATGTGACAGTATAACGGTCGCCAACAATGCCGTGGGAGTTTATTCCCGGCTTAAACACAAATGTACATGCATCCTTTCTCTTTTTCCCTATCTCTCTTAACACAACATCGACGGTGATCTGTGGCATCAATCGCGTCAGTGCCAATTGGCTTTTAAGTGCCTTCATCGCCGGTTCCATCAAAAAGATCACGCGGTCGGTACCTGCCTGCGTTTTTGGCAGCGTATATTGCTTTGTCGATGTCCAGTTGCGTCTAACTGTTAAAGATTTCGCCTCAAGGTCTATATCTTCCCATGCTAAAGATGCAAGTTCACCGGGGCGTAACCCTGTATAAACGGCTAGGGTCCAAATATTGATAGATTGCTCATTTCTACATGAGCGAATAAGCCTAGCAAATTCATCCTGAGATAGCGGATCTGGACGAACCTTAGAGCGCTTTAGCTTGTTTACTGCCGCTCCAGGATCTTCATTAAGGTACCCATTATCAAATCCAAACTTAATAGCGCCTTTTGCACAGGTTAGATAGTCATTCACTGTTGCGACGCTGCGCCCTTTTATTAATGCTTTTATTTGGCGCCGTGGGCGTTGATAACCAGTCAATAATTCATTTCTAAGGCGTAGGAGATCTTCAGGTACAAGTGTTCTGGCAATGCGATTGGGTTTTAGGATCTGCTGGCATGTCTCCAGTTTAACCTTATACCGGCGCAGTGAATTTAAAGCTAACTCAGGCTTTTTCAATGAGAGATAGCGCTCAAAAAGCTCCGCGACGGTTAGATCCTTTTCTTTGCTGGTGGTGTGTACGACAGACTTAGATTCAGGAAATTGTTTAACATAGTCGAATGTACCGGAGCGGATAGCAAAGCATACGGATTGACGCATTTCGGCGGCGGCTTTGCGATTCCTAGGGGTATCGGGGAGCCCTAAAGACTCCCGCTGGCGCTTACCATTTAGCATGAACCAAATGCGAAGATTGCCACCGTGGGCCTCCACACCGGTCGGATACTTAATTTTAGTGGACATATATCAGCCTTATCAGACCGTCGGCTGCTTGGTGGCTTGCTTATCCAGAAAGGCGTTAATCTCATCGAGATTATAAAGTGCTTCACTGTTGGATTTTGGAATGCCATCAGTAGAAGCTAAGATCCACTCCTTCCCTTGCCGCCACGCCCCACGACGGAACGCACGAATTTTCCCATCCGATAATCCAGTAACCAACATTAACAAGTCTTTGGTTAACCATTTATTCGGCTGGATATTTATGCTCATGCTTGGTAAGGCAGTTACGGTATCTACCATACGTACTTCTCCACACAGTTATTGTAAGGCCCGCTGCAACGGGCCGGTAAACAATTTAAGCTGCTTTTACTGCTGTGCTAAAACAACTCTTAGCGATTGCCATCTGCTCGGCATCATTCATCGCGTCATGAAGCGCGTTGTGCTTAATCATCTGGAAGTATGGCTGGTGGTCAGGAACATAACCTTTTTTGCCACCAGTGAGCGCATCGATGTACGTCCGAACGTCGCGCTTTCCGTTGTACTTCCACGGGCATTCCATGCGGCAGGCGCGGTATGCGCTTTCTAGAATCGAGCCATCAAAATCGGTACCACGAAAGTAAATCGTGGCGCCAGTATGTTGAGCAATCCAACTATTCAGATTAAGCAGCTGGTCAGCTAACGATTCACGATCGCCGGATAATGCTTCCTGCGCGTCTTGGTTCTGATTTCGCCACCAGTGCTGTGTATCTTTCGAAACAGAGCGCCCCAGCATCAGCTGGTCGTTAGCATCAAGCAGGCAGTAGAACGCATTAGCTGAATAGTCAGAAAGCTCAGGATCGCGGCTTACAGCCAGTATAGATTCGCGAGTACCTTCCAGATCGGCAACATCAAAAGCAAAAGCGCCGATGGATAGGATGAGAGCAGAAGGGCGCACATCCATAGTTTCGGTATCGATCACGATAGTGTTAATCACATTATTCACCCTCACAATTTATGCAGCTCGTATCGTCACCCGCATCGCATTGGTCGCATTTCTCCATCCCGCAATGTGGGCAGTCTTTTGTATAGGTTGGCGCTTCGTTGCCACAGCTCGAACATTCTTCTATTTCTGGTGCTTGAAGGGTTGGGTTATCCATTGTTTTGCTCCTGTGCTGGGGCTACGGAAATCAGATAATCGCCAAAATCAGTGATATAGCTAATTCGACCTGAACGTTGTAGCGCTCCAATTTGTTCAAGCCGCTGCACCTGTTCTTTTTCCAGATCGTGACCGCCTGATTCTGGATCGTCACAGCACTCAACAAAGCGGTGTAACGCTACAATGTCTGCGTCATTAACAAACGAACGCCACTGATCCTCCATTACAGGTTGTGCTGATTGCGTATTGATATGTAAGCGTGGCTCGCCATCTTTCGGTTTAGGCCACTGACGCTTCTTGTTTATCTCTAGCTTTTCAATCATCGCTATGGTGATAAAGTCGTCAGGAATACCCATGCGTCTCTGTGCATCCCATAACAGGAATTGCATATCAGCCCACTCAAGCAGATCGTCTGGGTCAGCAGCGGCCTCAAGCGCTTCTTTTGAGAGATGCTTTAGTGGGCCAACTGGACCAACGTTGCCGAACGTAGCGTCAGACCACTCGGCGTGCTCACGTCGAATCTGTTCACGATCAGGTTGTGCTGTAATATTTTCTGGAATATTTTGCGGTTCGTTTTGTTGTGCTGTAGGCGCAAGAAGTCGCTCCAAACCCTCTCGCGCATCGTAGCTTTGCACTACACTGAATTTTCCACGGCTACCGTCGTTATCAAGTAGGTGATTTACTGTTTTTCTGTACGCCAATAGCTCCTCTGCTACGCTGACAGGCAACATCACGCAGCCGTTCCCGACTTCGATACAGTTTTTGATTCTTTTTTCTAAACGTTCTGTTGTTAATTCAGACATTGCTCTATACCCCGCGAATGGATAAAAATTTATCCATGGCTTTATTCGCTAGCTTTTGGCCTTTGTATCGCTCAATACCCCATGCAACGGCATAACAAATCCATAAGTAGTGATGTGAGTAGCGCTCGCATGAGTTGCTTTCAAATAGCTGGTAGGCATCTAAACCGGGAATATCTGACTCGAACACGGCGTTATAAGCTGCTTGTGAATCACTGAAATGCTCTTGTTTTAGATTCGATATTCTTTGAGCCATATCTTCAATTTCACTGGCGTTGTGTACACCATCCTCAAGCCATGATTCGTGCCATTCATCCAACTCTTTGGCAAATGCATCATCGTCGAACTCAAGACAGTGTTTATCTCGACCACTTCCACCGGCACCCATCGCAAGTTTTTCGGACCAGTAGCAAGGATTTATGCCAGCATCACGACTTACGAAGAAGTTGAACATGTCATGTATGCGTGTGAATACCCATTCCCCCATGTCACCAGAAACAGACAGATAGCCGGGCCAAGTCACTAGATCGAATCGATAGATGCTGCTGCCATTACGAGAGAACTCAACATGGCGATAGATGCCATCGTCATGATGAATTTTCATTGAGTGTCCGCGAGTATCTTCCTCAAAGCGTTTTTGCTCGTTATTGTTGGCCATCGTTTTGCTCCTGTACGACTTCAATCAGAATGTCATTCGCTAAATCGAGGCTGATCACATCATTTTCTGTATATGGTGATAGCGGCTCTTTAGCTGGCTGAAAGCGCAATACTGTATGGTTCCCGTAATAGTTGATGTATCGCAGCCGGTAGCGCTTACCAAAAACACAAACAACATCATTAGGCTTTGCTTCAATAGCGAGCTTTTTAACTTTGTGGTTGGTCAGTTGGTGGACCTCACGCAACACATCAAACCGTGTAATGGCTTCACGTAATATTGCCGCTGCTTCTGGATATTGATCATTAATAAGCTTCACGCCTGCATGCGCTTGCTTAATTAAAGTCTTTGGGGGCAGTTCATTTAGTTTCACGATTATTTCTCCACACATTAAATAGATAACACTTCACTAAGCACCGAATATGCTCGGTGCTTAAGGCTGTATTAAATATTATTAATAATTAGGCTTTAAAATTACCGATGAAGGTTTCAATAGATTTGCCAGTGAATTGCTCTGTAAGCAGATCACGGAATTCGTTTGCAATTTCTTCCTCTACAGCTTCCAGTTGAACAATACGCAGGACAAATAAAGGCGTGTCACCCGTCAGGATACTATTACGCAGACTGAAACGGCGCTCGGATAAGCCTTCATAAGGTACGCACTTAAATTCAAAGGCCACAGGCATGATTTCTTTGCTTTTAGCCTCTACACTTTGCATCAATGACTGCTTACCGCTGAAATCAGTAGCTTCATGATCGGCACTTTGTACAGATTCAATAGTAATACGGCGAACGGCGCTCACAGCTTGTTTAATTGGAAGCACTTTACCTTCTGCATCAAAGGCTGTGAGGAAGTCGCTCCAATCCTCTAGCCACTCTGCAAGGCGCTTCTGGTTTGATTTTTCACCATTGAAAGCAAGCAGAGCGCAGAACGGTGCTGTTTTCTTCAAAGCGATTGCTGCTGTGTTATCGGCATGGCCTGCGTTCGCAAGTGTGCCGAGGTTGAACACGGAGGTTGCACACATATTGTCAGCGTCGATAAAGCAACGGGCGCCCGGCTGACCTTCTGAATATGCAGATGAATAACGAACGAAATCGGCAATACTGGTGGTGCTTAATTTGCCACGAAAACGGCTGCGGCCTAATTCTAAATGTTCTAATGATTTAATTTGGTGATTTTCAGGAATAATTACAGCGGGGCAATTAGTCGTTTTAATCGGGTCCAAATGAAATGCAGATAATGTAAGCTCTTGGATTTTATTAATAGTACAAGCGTCTAATTGAGACATGTTTAGTCCTCGCTTATTTAAAAGCGTTAATTTAAAAGGTTGAAATAAAACTTAGGTATTGCTGTTTATTTAGTTACTCGTAATTTGCCGTCTACCTCTCCGGTAATTGCAAATAACTGCCCCTGATCTTCTTGCAAGATCGTTAGCTTGCCACCTTTCCCAACGTACATAGGTGTTTCGGTGGTGTCTTCTTCTGACTGCTTGCCACGAGGTGTTGGTGTAACGAACTTCAATTTGTGCTTAATACCAACGCGCTTTTCTTCAACTGAGTTGCTCAGGCGGTCAATATCAAACGTGAGGACAACTTGCCCTTTACCGCCATTGTTGAGAACCCCCAACGCGGTATTGTTGAGCGCAGCGGCGATCTTGTTAACGAAGATCCCCGCGTCGAGCTCGCCCAGAAAGTCGGGCACTACGGTCATGCGATCATTGCTCATCGGTTTACCCTCTGAAATGCGGTCTGTACCGCGCTTATTTACTCCACACACTGATTTGCTGTGGTGGCTGGACTTGAACCAGCGACGCGAAGCTCGGGCGGCCTCCGCTCTACCAACTGAGCTACACCACAACCGGCTGGGTACTCGAAACGCCCCTGAATCAAAATACCCATGCGGTTGTGTACTGCTTAAAAAGGGCGGTTACAGGCCAAATAACAGCCATCAATCCTCTGGTTGAAATCCTGCAACCGCCAAAGCTACACAGTATTCTTTAGAGAAACATCCTCTTTGTTTTGAGGAGGTTTCAATATGAGGAACTATAAACCGTCGCGAATTGCGGAGCAAGAGAAAAGAGCAAAATATTTGTAAACCATACAAATCAAGTGTATAAATATACAGTATGTCAAAGCTAATATGTTTCTAATCAATGAATTAATTAGCTTTATTGGTTTGTTTGGGGGAATTCATTGTGATCTTCGAGCTCAGGAGAGTCGGGGGAGGGGAATACAAAGCTGTGGCCCGCGAAGAAAAATCCCCGCGGGAAATTGTTCAGTTGCGAATTTTTCGACTGAGGAATACAACAACACCAATTAGGTCAATATCAATATTTACCTCAATGAGGGGGACTCGTTGATCATCAACACCAAGGAATTTCTTTCCAGCTACTTCTAAGTATTTAAAGACTGATAATTCACCTTTAATATTGGCTAATACATAGTCTTTAGTTATGGGCATGATTTTGGTATCAACAATTATCGTCGTACCAGCTGGCGCAACATCACAACCACTATCTTTTTCAATGAAATAGGCTCTAGTACCTATGCCAAACTCCGATGGCGCGGTAACCATTTCGCCCGTAGGCCCCTCGGCTCCCCATAGAGCTACGTGGACTTCATTGGTGATTGTAGGTGTAGAAATTGGCTGATAATCAGACGGATCACCAAATAGTAGCCACCTAGAAGATACCCCTAGCGCTTTAGAAAGCATTTCAATTTCTTCGAGCTTAGGCTCTCTATCACCACTCATCCACCCACTAACTGTAGATCGTCCACGCCCTATTTTTTCAGCAATGGCCTCATGCGAAATCTTTAACTGAGCTGCTAGATCTCTAGCTCGTTCATACCAATGCATAAATAAATCGCCTATCTGGTTACTTTCTAACATGGTCGCACATCGCGGAATTCTATTCAGTTGACTATTGAGGAGTAAATGCGGATACTAACTCCGAGATTTGCGACCATGAGAATAGTTTATGACCCCGTTACTTCAATTTAAAAATGACAAGAAGATGACACTCAAAGACCTATGTCTGCTTCTTGGTGAATCTATTCGATACGAAAAAGCTTTGGGTGATGTTTTAAATGGTCATCGACCAGTTCCTACGGCTAAAGCAATGAAATGGGCTGAGAGAACAGGAATACATCCACACAAGCTCAGACCTGACATGTTCAAGGCTAGCCATTTTCCCGGAGGGTTTAAACCGCGAGTAAAGAAGCTCACTACGAGAGACTCTGCGGTAAGCGTTAACAATACTGTATTTATTGATGATTAAAACCACAAAAGAGAGACCAACACTGTGGACAACAAGAATTTTCCAGCCCCGGCAGATATGACAGCAGCAATGCACAAGCTGATCACTTCAACACCGGGTGGGTATGAAGCGATGGCGCAACAGCTTTCGCACGACGGTACCCATAACGCGCTGAGTAACCGCGTTCGTCAGATCGGTGGGCAAATGGTGCCGTTCGGCATGGCTATTCAGTTGGAGGCCTTTTCCGGTCGCACGGATATTACCGAAGCTATGTGTAAGCGTGCTGGTGGTGTGTTCGTGAAACTGCCTGATGTGGATCAGGTCGGAAATGAAGAGCTGCTGCACAAATTTAACGACCTGCTGGCGGCGCTGGGTGATTTTAGCCGAGCACATAACGAGTTCACCCATGATGGCGTTCTTGACCGAGAAGAAAGCAAACGCCTACGTGCCAAAGGTTATCGAGCACAGTCTTTGATAGCCGAGATTTGGGTGATTTCAGAAATGCTGTGGGGAGAGGGTGACGCCAAGAGTATGCAGCTCTTGGCGTCGGGTGCGACTAAATCAGTGTGTGGAGAAATAACCGCGTGAGCATTTTAACAACAAACAAACGAACTCCGCAATTCCGCTGCAAACCGGTACCCGGTGGGCGTAAGCCGATTGCGTTTCCGTATGCCGCTAAATTACAAGGTGAGTGGACTGACATCAACCACAACTTTGTTGAGTGGGCTGTGGGTGAGCAACAAGCAGGTCGAGGTGTGGCATGAATAATCTAATTGCCATTGATCAGGTATCTATCCGTCAGGATAACTCCGGTCGCTATAGCTTGAATGACTTACATATTGCAGCTGGTGGAGAGGAGCGGCATAAGCCCTCTAATTTCTTACGCCAAGACTATGTACGTGATTTATGTGCGGAAATCGACCGATGCTCAGATCTGAGCATCGCTTCTTTTGAGTCGATTCGTGGCGGCATCAATCAAGGGACATACGCATGCCGTGAATTGGTTTATTCATATGCCATGTGGATCAGCCCTGCATTCCAGTTAAAAGTTATTCGTTCATTTGACGCGGCCCACCAGCCAACACAGCTAACCGAGCTGGAAATGATCGCATCTATGGCAAAGGCTGCGGCGATGCAAGAACGCCGCATGCAAGCGATAGAGCAGCAGGTAACTGGCGTAACCCAGCAGATCGAACAGATAGCGACAGGGGCCATTCCTCCGGGATGGCAAACAATCAAAAACCTCGTTGCAAGATCGGGTCTGTCTGACGGCAAGGTTCGCGCATTGATTTCGGCCTTTAAAGTTGAGAGCAAAAAGGTTCCATTTAACGCGCCGGGCGGCATTCTGACTAGTGCGACAGTTGCAAACGAAGAGCTATTCAATTTGGCGCTAGCAAAGGTCAGGAAAGAGGCTACACGCGCTTGCCGCAGTAAATATTGGTTCCATCCTCGCTTAGGTCGGTTTGAGATGAAAGAGGTGTCAGCATGAGCCGTATTTTTGATGTTGTTCAGTCTCTATCGGGCCAGAAAAACGCCATCGTCATACCTAGGCCTTACGTCAGGTTTTTTGCTGGCGATCAGCAGGCACTCGTCTTAGGCGCTTTGTTGAACCAGATCGTATTTTGGTCTGGCGTCGATTCTTCATGCGAAGGTGGATGGTTCTATAAGAGCCACAAAGAGATGGGGGAAGACTTAGAAACCCTGAGTGAGGATCAGGTTGGTCGCTTGGTGAAGAAGCTTTGCACCAAATATTTACCCGGAATTATTGAAACCAAAAACCAAAAGGTTAATGGCACTCCTACAGCCCATTATCGCATTGATGGCGATGCCTTAATCGCTAAGATTTTCCCGCCAGCGCTGGATTCCGCGAAAGTGCGGAATGGAAAACGCGAAAGTGCGGAATCAAATCCGCAGAATCGCGGAATGGAAACTGCGGAAGTGCAGAATGGAAACCGCGAAAGTGCGGAATCTTTTCTTTATACAGATCAAGACATACAGATCATAAAACCCTCTTCTTGTCCGGACGCTACGCTACCGGACGAAAGCCATGGT